>Ga0256840_1001941_pt1 | contig 18724 bp, 17 predicted proteins | sample 355202metaG_FD_185969 | JGI IMG/M metagenome (GOLD analysis project Ga0256840, IMG submission 185969) | Hydrothermal vent microbial communities from Mid Atlantic Ridge, Atlantic Ocean - 355-202 | ecosystem: Environmental > Aquatic > Marine > Hydrothermal vents | place: Atlantic Ocean: Mid...
TCAAACAAACAGCCGCCGCATCAGTGGTCACATTTGGCCTGGATTCGTAAATAATACCAATAACACCCAGTGGAACTGATTTTTTGCAAACCTGAAGCCCAACTGGATTGGTATGACCTTCCAAAATTCGGTTTAAAGGATCCGCTTGTTGAGCCACTTTTCTCAATCTAGAAAGCATGTATTGAAAAACTTTTTCATCAATAGTCAGTCGTTTAACCATAGCCGCCGATTGGCCTTGTTTCTGCGCGTTTAACACCTCAAGAGCATTAACCTCTAAAACTTGCTGTTTTACTGATTCAAGTGAATCTGCCATTTTCAAAAGCGCCAAATTACGAGCAGACTCAGAAGTAGAAACCAACTGACGAGCAGCAAGACTACTTTGTTTGGCAATCATTTCAACAGTATTAGTATTCATATTATAACGATGTGAATTTTTATATAAGGGAGCTAGAAATAGCACAAATAGTAACCGTTCACTTCCCCCTTTGAAAAAGGGGGATTGAGAGGGATTTGTCTAATAAAATCTCCCCTAACTTCTCTTTTCCAAAGGGGGGACTGAACGGTTACCACAAATAAGGCACCTCTTTCTTAACTTAGAAACCTTACAATAAATAACCCAGTGTCACGGAACATAGAAGCGTTCAGCAATGAAACTCCGTGCAGAGCGTCACCGCCATTAAACTAAAGACACTGTAGGATGGGCAAAGCGATAGCGTGCCCATCAATTCAGCACGATGGCATTGATGGGCACGTCGTACCTCCTTTGCCCATCCTACTATTGCAGTGATACAGAGCTTGGGGATTATTTTGCTGGTTTATTTATTGTTACAACCCTGCCTGTAAGTCCTCTTTTACATCACCCACATTTTCCAACCCAACAGAGATCCGCACTAGACTATCAGTGATTCCTACTTCTGCTCTTACTTCAGGGCTTAACCGTCCGTGAGTCGTTGTTGCTGGGTGAGTAATGGTAGTTTTCACATCACCTAAATTAGCAGTAATAGATAACATTTTTGTAGCATCTATTAATTTCCAGGCCTGTTCTTTTCCACCTTTCAATTCAAAACTAACCACGCCACCAAACCCCGTTTGCTGCCGCTTTGCAAGTTCATGTTGAGCATGTGATTCAAGCCCTGGGTAATAAACTTTAGCAACTGTAGGTTGTTGCTCCAACCATTTGGCTAATTCAAAAGCATTTTCACAATGTGCTTTCATTCGTACGGCCAATGTTTCCAGCCCTGATAAAAACACCCAGGCATTAAAGGCACTCATGGTTGCCCCACCCGTACGTAGATACGGATAAATAAATTTTTCGATAATCTCATCACTGGCAATAACAGCGCCACCTACACAGCGTCCTTGACCATCGATATACTTTGTCGCTGAATGTACAATAATATCAGCTCCTAGTTGCAACGGTTTTTGCAATACAGGGGTGCAAAAAACATTATCTACCACTAATAAACATCCATGCTTATGTGCTATATCAGCCAGTGCTTTAATATCCGCTATTTCAATTAATGGGTTTGAAGGCGTTTCTAAAAAAAGAAATCGGGTATTTGGTTTTATCGCAGCCTCCCAAGCCGCAAGATCCGTTAATTTAACAAAATCTGTGTCTACCCCAAATTTTCCAAAATAATTTTGAAACATTAAGATAGTATTACCAAATACACTACGGGATGAAACCACATGATCACCCGCTTTTAACAACCCCATTCCCACCGCCATAATCGCGGCCATTCCAGAGGCAAAAGCCAGACAACGCTCCCCTTTCTCCATTAAAGCTAAACGCTTTTGAAAAATATCAACGGTTGGATTAGTAAAGCGAGAGTAAATATTACCCGGCACTTGCCCAGTAAATTTTAATGACGCTTCTTCGGCACTGCTAAAGACATAACTGGAAGTCGCAAATATTGGCATACTGTGCTCAGCTTCATGAGTTCTGTTATGCCCTGCTCTTATTGCTTGTGTTTCTAATGAATAGTCGTTCCAGTCAAAATCTGTCATTTACTTTCTATTTTTCTGATTAATTAGCATTCTGAATATCAATAATAAAATTTTCAGAGTTACGTCCACCTTGTGCACTATCGTTTCTAAGCATATTAATTCGATCTAAATAGGCTTCATCAATATCACCCGTAATATATTCATGGTTAAAACATGAAGTATCAAAATGAGTGATTTTTGAACTTTTTCCTTTAACTGCATCGATTAAGTCTTCTAAATCCTGATAAATCATTTTATCCGCACCAATTGCTTGACCGACTTCTTCTTCGGTACGGTTATGTGCAATTAACTCTTCAACCGCGGGCATATCGATACCATAAACATTCGGGTATCTCACAGGTGGGGCTGCTGAAGCAAAATATACTTTTTTTGCACCTGCATCTCTAGCCATTTGAATAATTTGTTCTGAAGTTGTGCCTCTGACCACAGAATCATCCACTAACAAGACATTTTTACCTTCAAACTCTAAACCAATCGCATTTAATTTTTGCTTCACTGATTTTTTACGCATTTGCTGACCAGGCATAATAAAAGTCCGCCCGATATAACGGTTTTTCATAAACCCTTCCCGGAACTTGACTCCTAAATTGTAAGCCATTTGCAAGGCAGAGGTTCTACTGGTGTCTGGAATGGGAATAACAACATCAATATCGTGATCTGGCCATTCACGTAGCACTTTATCGGCTAATTTCTCACCCATTCTTAAACGAGCTTTATAAACTGAAATATTATCAATGATTGAATCGGGTCTTGCAAAATAAACATATTCAAAAATACAAGGACAATGATCTACCACATCTGAGCATTGTTTGGTATGTAACTTTCCTGTTGCTTCAATAAAAATAGCTTCGCCAGGCTCTATATCTCGAGTCAATTCAAAATCCAACACACTAAGCGCTACATTTTCAGAGGCGACCATAAAGTCAGAACCCTTTTCCGTTTTTCTTTCACCAAACACTATAGGCCTAATGCCATGCGGGTCTCTAAAGGCTAAAACCCCATAGCCTGCTATCATAATAACCACCGCATAAGCACCTTTACAGCGTTTATGTACAGCAGAAACAGCCTTAAAAACATCATTTTCATCAATCCGTAACTTCCCTAAAGCTTGCAACTCATGTGCAAAAACATTAAGTAAAATTTCCGAATCAGAATTAGTATTTAAGTGGCGTTGATCTTCCTTAAAGAGTTCTTCTTTTAACTCTTCTGTATTGGTCAAATTACCATTATGAGCTAGTGTCAGACCAAAAGGGGAGTTCACGTAAAAAGGTTGAGCTTCTGCCGAGCTTGAGCACCCAGCTGTTGGGTATCTAACGTGGGCAATTCCCATAGAGCCTCTGAGCTTAATCATTTGCTCATCAGAAAACACATCCCGTGTTAGCCCATTATCTTTTCGTAAATAAAATCGCCCATCAGCACAGGTTACAATCCCGGCGGCATCCTGCCCTCGATGCTGCAAAACGGTAAGAGCGTCGTAAAGCTCCTGATTGACATTTTGGTGAGAAACAATACCAGCAATACCACACATGTATAGAAACCTTCGTAATTAATATTTAACATATCCAGCCAAACTTGACGGAACATGGTCATTCAACCAAACGGCTAATGATTGAAAAGGTGGAATCAAAATAGATTCTTTCCACCATGAGTCTTCAGGCAAAGGGGTTAGACCTGCCAACATAATAATAATAGCAACAACCACAAATCCTCGTGCTATTCCAAAAATCATCCCTGCAAACCTATCTGAACCTGTTAATCCTGTTCGTTTAACCAACTCACCCAACAAGTAACCAATAATTGCCCCTAAAATTAAGGTAATGACAAATAAAATAGCAAATGCTGTGGCAATTCTTGCTGATGGGTAATTAATAATACCTTCCAAAAAACTTGAAAAATCACGGCTAAAAGTTAACCCAACCCAAATAGCAACAATCCATAAGACTAAAGAAAACGCTTCTCTGACAAACCCTCTCAGCAAACCAATAATAGATGATATAAATATTAGTCCAATAATGGCGTAATCTATCCAGATTAATTGATATTCCATAATCCTAAACATTCCTCATTCTGATATTCATTAGTATTTAAACATAAAACAATTCAGAGGATTGTTCATTAATAACGAATAACCCATCACACAAATCAATCATCGTTTAAACTCAGGATACTGGTCAGCTTATTAAGCTTGTCTATTTTAAGCTTTAATTGCTCTGCCCTTTTCCTATTTAGCTCTGGCCCAACGATAACCCTATACATAACACCCTTAGCAGTTGACACAGACTTAACTTTAACCGGAAACCCTTGTCCAATAATTTTTTTTTGTAACGCCATAGCATTACTTTTATCACCAAACGTACCTAGTTGCACAAACCAACGCTCCATTTTATGGAGTACCTTTTTTGCTTCTAGTTGCTTTAATACTTTAGGCTTTGGCAAACGAGTCACATCCCTTTTGTTGTTAGGTAATTTACTCAGCTTGCTATTAACTGCCTCAACGGGTAAAGGTGGAATTTCTAACTCGCCAATCATTTTACCTGACTGGTCAATAGGATCATCAAATAACATTGGAACAAAAATGACTGCTAATGACGTAATAACGACTGCGCCGACTAAACGTTGTTTTAGTTGTTGGTCCATAATATTACCTCAAGTCATTTCCGAATTAAGCAAATACTCTGACACTAAAAAGAATGAGCCAAAGACTAAAATTAAGTCGCCCTGTTCAGCCCGTTTCTCTGCTGCAGCATAAGCTTCTGAAAAGTCTTTAAACCCAGTATTGACATCACTCAATTGGCAAGCATTGAAATAAGTTTTCATTAAAGATTCACTTGCTGCCCGAGGGGTCTTTAGGGGGGCAAGAAACCAGTTTGTAACCACTGGTTTTATAATATCAATAACACCCGTTATATCTTTATCCTTCATCATTGCAAAAACAGCATGAATTTTTTTACCCGAAAAATCACTTTGTAAATAACTAAGCAGTGCAGTCACTGCCTGAGGGTTGTGTGCAACATCAAGAAGTACAGGCACTTCACCTTCGACAATCTGAAAACGACCTTTTAATTGAATATGTTGTAATCCATGATGAATAGATTGTTCTGAAACGGGTAATATTTCATTCATTTCAGTGATAGCCATCAATACTGATGCTGCATTTCGATATTGATGTTCACCTTTTAACGCTGGGTCTGGAAGTTCAATGTATTGCTGTGGGTGTTGTCCTTGACCTGTCCACGTCCACCCCTCTTTACCTTGTTGAAAATCAAATTCATGCCCAATTCTTAATATTGATGCTTGAATTTTTTCGGCTTGCCGAGTTAACGAAGCAGGTGGGTCTATGTCGCCAATGACTGCAGCTGTATTTTTTCTAAAAACACCCGCTTTTTCAAAACCAATAGCTTCACGGGTTCCCCCAAGCCAATCAATATGATCAATACTAATGCTAGTCACTAATGCGACATCTGAATCGATAATATTAACCGCATCCAGTCGCCCCCCCAACCCAACTTCAAGTAATTGAACATCCAAACCAGAGCGCCAAAAAATATCTAAAGCGGCTAAAGTTCCAAATTCAAAATAACTTAGTGACACCTCATTTCGAACTTTATCTATCCTTTCAAAAGCCATACAGATATCAGCATCTGGAACTGATTCACCATTAATACGAATTCGTTCGTTATACCTTAAAATATGAGGCGATGTATAGGCGCCGACTCGGTACCCTTGCGCACGATATATGGCTTCTAAGTAAGCAATACATGATCCTTTACCATTGGTGCCAGCGACTATAATAGTTGGTGGCTTAATAGCTTCTGGGTTTAACAACTTAAAGACAGTAGCGGCACGCTCCAAACCTAAATCTATCGACCTAGGATGAAAGCCTTCTTGCCAGCTTAACCAGTCTAAAAGTAAATCAAATCTCGCCATTTTAATTCGGAGAATAGCCGTTAGATACTTTAAGGAACGAGGGTATTATCAAACCCTCCCTCCTAAGTAATCGGCATAAAAGTTTTTGCATTAGACAGATACCTTATCTCAGCCTTTACCTTTTATAAAGGAGGAAGGCGAAAATTTACAACGATGAATACCAAGTTAACAGTAGAAGTGGATTTTAGTCCTTCCTACTATGCAATTTCTGTCTCAGCAATATAAGAAGCCATTAACATCGATAGAATACTACTAATCTTTTCTCTCATTTCACGACGGTCAATAATCATATCAATAGCGCCATGCTCTAGTAAAAACTCACTGCGCTGAAAACCATCAGGCAAGGTTTCTCTCACTGTTTGCTCTATCACCCGAGGACCTGCAAAGCCAATGAGTGCCTTTGGCTCAGCAACATTAATATCACCTAACATTGCCAAACTTGCTGAGACCCCTCCCATCGTAGGATCAGTCATAAATGAAATATAAGGAAGACCTGCTTCTGATAATTTAGTCAGCGCAGCACTGGTCTTAGTCATTTGAAATAATGAATATAAAGACTCTTGCATTCGAGCACCGCCACTTGCAGTAAAAACAATAAAAGGGACGCCCAACTCTAAACTTTTATTAATTCCACGCACAAACTTTTCACCAACAACCGACCCCATCGACCCGCCCATAAAGCCAAAGTCAAAAGCAGCAACAACAATACCTTTACCATGTAACTTACCTTGCATAACCACCAAAGCATCATTTTCTTTGGTGTTTTTTTGAGCTTGGTTCAAACGATCTTTATATTTTTTTGAATCCTTAAATTTCAAAGGATCATTTGACTTCAAACCGGATCCAATCTCAACTATCTCTTCTTTATCCAAGAACATATTCAACCGTGTTCTAGCTGAAATTCGCATATGATGTTCACATTTTGGGCAAACACTAAAATTTTTTTCTAATTCAGCATTGTATAAAATTGCATCACAACTAGGACATTTGTTCCACAAACCTTCTGGAACGGTAGTTTTTTTAAAAGATGACTCTGTTCTAATTGTTGTCGGGATTAATTTTTTAAACCAATTCATTGTGTCTTACTCCGAGTCTATTCTTAACTATCCATTGCTTGGCGCATGGATTTTATTAAATCAATTATTTCTATTTTTGCTTGTTCTGGGTTATCTAGGTTGGCTTCAATTTTACTAATAAAGGCACTTCCTACCACCACACCATCCGCTAAATTTGCAATAGTCTTGGCAGTCTCAGCATCTTTCACCCCAAACCCAACACCTACTGGTAAATCCGTATATTGCTTAATTTCAGCTAATTTACGCTCAACATCTAAAGTATCTAAGTGACCCGCACCTGTTACACCTTTAACAGAAACATAATAAAGATAACCACTCCCCACCGCATCCATTTTTTTTATTCTTTCAACAGGGCTATTCGGTGCTAGTAAAAATATCTGATCAATATCTCTGGCTTTTAATAAAGCCACACATTCTTCTGCTTCTTCTGGTGGCAAATCAACGGTTAATACACCATCTATTTCAGCCCGTTGAGCAGCATTTGCAAAATCCTCATAACCCATAATCTCAATCGGGTTTAAATAACCCATTAAAACTACCGGTGTATTCTGATCAGTTTTTCTAAATTCTGCGGCTAAACTTAAAACTTTTCTCAGTCCTGTATGCTGTTCTAATGCCCTTTCGCTAGCTCTTTGAATAACCGGCCCATCTGCCATAGGGTCAGAAAAAGGAACCCCTAGCTCAATGACATCTGCACCCGCCTCTACCATTGCGTGCATCATTGGCACTGTAAACTCTGGATTAGGGTCACCTGCAGTAATAAAAGGGATCAGAGCTTTACGTCCTGCTTTAGCTAATTCATCAAATCGAGTTTTTAAGCGACTCATAATTCAACCCCTTCTCTTATCCTAATAGTATGCATATCTTTATCACCTCGCCCAGACAAATTAACAATAATAATTTTGTCTTTAGCCATTGTAGGTGCAAGTTTCATCGCATAAGCCAAAGCATGACTGGACTCAAGTGCGGGGATAATACCTTCAAGTTTAGTTAAAGCATAAAACCCACCCATTGCTTCATCATCAGTAATATTGACATACTCTACTCTACCAATATCTTTTAGCCATGAATGCTCCGGACCTACCCCCGGATAATCAAGACCCGCTGATATTGAATGTGTTTCAATAATTTCACCATCATCATCAGCCATTAAATAAGTTCTATTTCCGTGCAAAACACCAGGCCTACCTGCACATAAAGGTGCCGAATGACGTCCCGTTTCTATCCCATCACCGGCCGCTTCAACTCCATAAATCTTCACAGCTTCATCATCAATAAAAGGATGAAATAAACCGATAGCATTTGACCCTCCTCCCACACAAGCAACTAAAGCATCAGGAAGCTGGCCTGTTTGTGTTTGACATTGTTGTTTTGCTTCGCGCCCAATAATGGTTTGAAAATCACGTACCATCGCTGGATAAGGGTGAGGCCCTGCTACTGTTCCAATGATATAAAAAGTATCATCAATATTGGTGACCCAGTCCCTCATTGCTTCATTTAAAGCATCTTTTAAAGTACTCGAACCAGAATGGACAGGTACCACTTTGGCACCTAATAAGTTCATTCGATATACATTCTGTTTCTGCCGCTCAACATCAACAGCGCCCATGTAAACAACACATTCCAAACCTAGTCTTGCAGCAACGGTTGCTGTAGCAACACCATGCTGGCCCGCACCTGTCTCAGCTATAATTCTGGTTTTACCCATCCGCTTGGCCAATAGAGCTTGACCAATTGTATTATTAACTTTATGAGCACCGGTATGGTTAAGGTCTTCACGTTTTAGATAAATCTGTGCACCGCCTAGCTCTCTACTCCAACGTTCTGCATGGTATAGAGGAGATGGTCGCCCAACATAATGCTGTAAATCAGCATCAAGTTCGGCAATAAATTCTGGGTCTTTCATGTAGCGTTGGTATGCTTCATTCAATTCCGTAATAGCAGGCATCAATGTTTCTGCTACAAAAATCCCGCCATAAGGGCCAAAGTGGCCTCGTTCATCCGGCATGTTATACATGTATTTACCTGTCGCCTTCTTTAGTCACTTGAATAAATGCAGCCATTTTAGCTACATCCTTAATACCTTTACTACTCTCAACCCCGCTACTGACATCCAGCGCATAAGGTTTAACGAACTGAACTGCTTGCATTGCATTATCCACCTGCAAACCACCGGCTAAAATCACCGGCAAACAACAGTTATTTGGGATTAAATCCCAATCAAATTTACTTCCACTTCCGCCTTTAATACCAGGGTGGTATGCATCCAACAATAAAGCAGATGCATCATCATATTCTTCAGCTAAAGCCATAACATCTAATTCGGGCTTCATCCTTATTGCTTTAATATAAGGCTTATTATAAATTCTACAGGCATCAGCAGATTCATCACCATGAAATTGAATACAATCAATAGGGACTTTTGTTAATACCTCACGTATCCGAGCTTCCTGCTCATCAACAAATAATGCAACTGTGGTTACGAAAGCAGGCAAAGCTTTAGTAATCTCAATAGCCTTGTCAATACTAATATTTCTAGGGCTTGGGGGGTAAAAAACTAAACCTATCGCATCTACTCCAAGAATCGCAGCTTCCACTGCATCTTGTACTTGAGTAAAGCCACATATTTTAACGCGAGTCCGCATAAATCATCCCACAAAATTAAGCCCTATAGAATACCATAAAAGGGAGCCTTATTTTTAGCCTATATAATGAAAAATACCGATTAAAAACGTGAATAAATATAAAATATATATTAGTATGCAAAAAATAGAATTTCTAAAACCCTACCTTTAAGGAATAGCATGCATATCTTTTATACCGTTTTTAAACATATTTCGGGACTAGGAATGATATTTTTCACAGTTTCATTGATTTTAGTCGTCACTGATTTAGAAAACATTGCCAATGTTCCTATGCAGACTTGGTTGGTTAATCCTATTTTAATCGCTGCATTTTTCATTATTAATAAAACCTGCAGCAAAAGGATTTTAGAGTTTCAACAAAAAACAAGCTAGTTTATTTAGTCGAAGCTAGATTTATAGGGTGTGTTGAGGTACGAAGTGCACTCTATAACTTTTGGATTTAATAAACCCCTCGCTCTTATACTTCACACGGTCACGACTGCGGATTTCTATCGGTCGATTTGTGTCGATAGGCAGTGTTGCTGAAATAGTTGCGTAGCTTGCTATGCGCCCATTTCAGCGCCTTGCTATCAACAAAAATCAACTCGCTATAAATTCCGCATCCGTGACCGTGCGAAGTATAACTATCAATCAACAGATCAACTATTTTTAATTCGACCATGCTTTACTAGCCTAGACCTGATTGCTCCAACTGTTCTATCGTGCAATTCTGAAATTTCCTTTATAGGTGTACCTGTATCATACGCTTCAATTAAGTGCTTATCTTCATCATCATTCCACGGCTTCCCTGCACTGCGAGGTAAATCCTGCTGGCGAAGGTTTGTTTTCTGATGCTTTTCTAAAACCATTACCGCCATGTGTAATGCCCTAACAGTGTCGGGCATTTGATATGGACTCTCTGGGGAATATTGTTCGCCTGTGTAGGGATCAATTCCTTCAGACAATGCTTTTATAATTGAGATTGCTTTTTCTATTTCCATTTTACAGCTCTTCTTTTCCACTATACAAATGTGCCTGAAACCCAACAAACACCTCACGTATTTCAGCAATACTCCCCAGCTCAATAGGAATATCTCTTACCGTTTGATATTTAGCTTTGATTAAATCAGGCAATTTCTCCATATCCAACTCACCCACTCCATCTGAAATATAATGATCTAAAACAAAATCTAAAAACTGCTGTTGTGGGTCAGCGTAATATTTAAAAATAAGCGGTTTATGGTTATTAACACGCTCTTTCCTAGTTATGGGGACTGATGCAAAAGCAATGTAAGATAGAACATCAAACACATCACTATGTTCTGCATCAATCATTTGTTTAACATCTTCCAGTTGTTCACGGCCAAAGCCTTTATCTTCCAGACCCGCTAATAAGACTTTACGGGTATCAGGCTTACCCCACAAAGCTCTTAACTCATCTTCATCTTTAAAGAGTTCAGGGAGTTCACCGTATAGGTTTTTTATAAACTCAGCAGCGGATATGGGGTTACCATCTGCCGCCCAAAATGACAGGGTATCAATATGCTTTATCTTACGAGCTTTGCCATCGGCTAATTTAATTTCAATCTTTACTTTTTTCTCACAAATGCAGGGTATATCACCACAAACATCACAAGGTTCAATTTCTGGCTTTTCACAGACGCATGGCTTTTGCCCACACAAATAACACTCGACAGGAGGTTCTTTCATGCAAACACAAGGGCTTTTACTACAGCGTTCACATAACTCAGGCTCCAACGGCTCACCATCCCATTCAGCATCATTAAAATGCTCATAGGCTTTAACAAAATCATAAATAGTAAAATAATCCTTACCATCAAATAAACGTGTCCCTCTGCCAACAATCTGCTTAAATTCAATCATTGAATTAACCGGTCGCATCAGCACAATATTGCGTACATTACGCGCATCAACTCCAGTCGAGAGTTTTTGTGAGGTGGTTAAAATCGTGGGAATTGTTTTTTCATTATCTTGAAACACCCTTAGCCAACGTTCACCTTCTTTACCATCATCAGCGGTAACACGAATACAATAGTTTGGGTTACTACTTTGCTTGGTCTGATTAATTAAATCACGTACGGTTAACGCATGCTTTTGAGTCGCACAAAAAATCAGGGTCTTTTGTTTCTGGTCTATCAACTCCATAAAGGTTTTAACCCGATAAGCTTCACGCTCTGGAATAATGATAAGACGGTTAAAATCATCTTCAGAGTATCGCTTTCCCTCTTCCACCTCACCTTTTACCACTACATCATCTGCGGTATAGGTGTAATCATCCATCGTGGTGGCAAACTGCCTGACTCTAAAAGGGGTTAGATAACCATCATTAATACCTTCTTTAAGCGAATAGGTAAACACTGGCTCACCAAAATAGGCATAGGTATCAACATTGCCTTTACGCTTGGGTGTCGCTGTTAAACCTAACTGAATAGCGGGTGAAAAGTATTCTAAAATGCCCCGCCAGTTGCCTTCATCATTCGCACCACCGCGATGGCATTCATCAATAATAATAAAATCAAAAAAGTCTTCAGGGTAATCACTAAAGCTGGGGGCGGGGTTTCCTTCATCATCCTTACCCGACATAAAAGACTGAAAAATGGTGAAGAAGATATTTCCATTCTTAGGGACTCTGCCTTTTTTACGGATGGTTTCTGGTGAAATACGAATTAAGGCATCTTCTGGAAAGGCAGAAAATGAATTATAAGCTTGGTCAGCCAATATATTTCGGTCAGCTAAAAATAGAATTCGTGGTCTGCGGCTCGGTTCTGACCCGTTATTCCAGTCTTTTAGGTTCCAACGACTTTGAAACAACTTCCATGCCAACTGAAAGGCAATAAAGGTTTTACCTGTCCCTGTAGCCAATGTTAATAGAATACGGTCTTTACCTAAAACTATAGATTCTAAGGCTTGATTAATCGCATTGTGTTGATAATAACGGGCTTCCCATGTGCCGCCTTTATCTTCAAAGGGAATAGCCGCAAAATGTTCACGCCATGCTTTTGTGACGGGGTCTTTGTCCGCAAAGGTTTGTTGCCATAATTCATCAGGTGACAGGTAGGACTCAACATGACCTTCCTCCCCTGTTTCCATATCAACACGGTAAATACCTTCACCATTAGTAGAGTAGGCAAAACGAGCTTGTAGTTTTGTGGCGTAACGCTTGGCTTGTGCTAAACCTTCAGTATCAGATAAACCAAGTCTTTTCGCTTCAATCACAGCAAGCTTTTGGCCGTGATACACCAGCACATAATCGGCAATATCTGATTGACTACGTTTACCACCACCCACTAAACGACCAGGAGCGATAAGTTCTCGCCTAACGCGACTACCCTCAACCTTACCCCAGCCCGCTAAGTTTAATGCGGGGTCGATTAATTCTGCACGAGTTTCAGCTTCATTCATAATATTTCAGTCCACATAATCGTTCCTCACGCTCCAGCGTGGGAATGCAGCCAAAGATGCTCCAGCGTCGACTCACCAATGATCAACATCAATAACCCCTCCCAAACCTTCATAATTACTAGCACTAGAACACCGCCAATACTCAGCCTTATTAACATAGCCACGCTTAACAGGATTTTCATGTATATACTTTAACTTCTCACGCATTATATCCTCATTAAAAACCATTTCAGCATGACCCCCTTCTTGCCAAAATTGATACTCCCTATCAAATTTATGAGCGCGCTTAGCAAAACTAAGCCGTGTTAATAATTGCTCAATATGATGAGCTTTTAAATAATCGATTAACTTTCTTGCCGTAAATGATTTAAAACTATTGATGCATTTATCCAGTCTCGGTGCTTGAGCAATAAAGTGTAAATGGTTTTCTAAAACAACAAAACCGTAGAGCTTTAAGCCTTCATGCTCTCGTTGATATTGCCAACAATCAAGTATGATTTGTACTGTTTCTGGGCGGGTAAAGACAGGTAGCCATTCCATAACTGTGCAGGTCATAAAATAAGGTTTATCTAGCTCTGTAATGAGGTAACGGCTTCTTCCCACTTTTCTTTTCCGTCTTATTAGTTGACGCTGGAGCGTCTTTGGCTGCATTCCCACGATGGAGCGTGAGGAACGATTTGTAATGATGCACCCTATTTATTATCTTAATTGATTATGCTTTAATTTTGCATGTGCAATGGACTCATGTAACTTAGCCGCTAACACTTCTTTAGCAGGCAGTAGGGTTAAATACTCCGCCACATGAATACCACTTTTATCTAATTCTAGCAGTTCAATTTGTTCTGTTTTTTTACCTGCACACAAAATAATCCCTAAAGGGGGTTGCTCATCTGGTTCTTGTTCATATTTTGCCAGCCAGCGTAAATACAATTCCATCTGACTTTTATGTTCATGGCGAAAGTTACCTAACTTTAAATCTATGGCAATTAGACGTTTCAGTTTGCGATTATAAAATAGCAAATCCAGATAAAAATCATCGTCATCAATTTGCATGCGCTTTTGCCGTGCCACAAAACTAAAGCCCGAACCTAATTCCAATAAAAATTGCTCCATTTCTCGTAAAATGGCATCTTCTAAATCTTTTTCCAGATAACGGTCGTTCATCTCCAAAAAATCTAGAACATAGGGGTCTTTGAGTAACAAACTGGGTGAAACCTGTTTTTCCTCACGCAGCATGGCTAAATCATGATTAATGGTTTCTTCAGGCTTTTTACTTAGTGCCGTGCGCTCAAACAGCATCGAATTGATGCGTTCCTGTAATTGCCTTACACTCCAACGCTCCATGCGACACATTTCAATATAGAAATCACGTTTTAAGCTATCATCCATATACATTAACTGGCGTAAATGTGACCAGCTCAATTCTCTACACAGTGTGTAGAAAATCTTTTCATCATTAAACGTATTGGCTGCATACAAACAATGGCGCAGTTGTTGTTCACCCCAACCTTTGCCATAAACTTGTTTTAACTGCTTTGATAAACCTGTAATAACTTGCTTGCCATACTCAGCCCGTTCACCCAGCAAAACTTCTTGCTTAATCCTTTTACCTATTTGCCAGTAAAGTAGACTAATTTCAGCATTAACCGCCACAGCTGCACGTTGCTTAGCTGTATCAATAAGCTGACGAACTTCGCAAACCAACGCAAGATTTTCAGTGGGGAATGGAGAAGAGTCAGACATTTTCTTCCCTTTGAGTTAATTCACCATTGAATGCCTTTTGTAGGATGGATTGTTTTAGTTCCTTTAGGGCTGTTAGTTTTTGTTGGTAGATGCTTTCTAAATATTGAGTTTTCATCCACATTTCATCAAGTTTTTTAACAACACTTTCTTGTTCCTTCCAATTCATTAATGGCACTTGGATACTACGAAGAACTCTTAATGAAACCGTTTTCTGTGCTGTGCCAGTTGCTCTTTCAGTAGCTTGTTTAAATACCATAGGGGATAACAAAGCATAGTAAAGCCATGAACTATGCGTTCTCTCATTTGGACGAAGTAATCCAATATGTCGTTGAAAACAAAAATCAACACCCTTAGGTATTTTAACTGGAATACCATACGAGCCAGTTACCGTATACAGAACATCACCAAACATTGGCTTTTTATTAAGTTTAAGGTTATTGAAATACTCTTCAGGCACTTTAAAAGTTTTTGTAAAATCAATTAATCCAGTTTTTTTATTTACATTAGAAATTGTTATAAATGGAATCCCTTCAGACGATTTAGGCGGTGCGGAATGGTCTCCATCAGTAATATCTGTTGTTATATCTGAAAGTTTTCCTAATACAATATCACCCTTCTGAGTAAATATATTATTAAGATAGCTTTCAAACAACTCACGGGCATTAGTAAGGTTCTTCTCGGCATTGGCTACCGCTAGACTGATACCTGAAAAAGCTTCATCCAGAATGGCAACAATGCGTTTTTGTTCGGGGAGTGATGGAAGGCTAATTTCTAAGTTTTCAATTTGTGCTTTATTAATTGAAGCAAAAACAGCACCTTCATTACCTTTAATTTCATTTTGTTTAGATAGCAACTGATAGAATAAAAAGTCTTTATCAATATCTTCCCCAGCTCGTATAGCAGCTAAACCTCTTCCAATACAAAGGCTCTGTGTCGCAAAATTAATAGGACCAACAGGAGCACGAACAGACATAAGAATATCATTTAGATATGCCATTTTGGTTATATGACTTGTCCATTTTTTTGGTGCCCTAATGAACTTATCACCAAATTCTTTTTTACCTTGATAAAAAGGCGTACCTGTTCCCGTATCATTGTAAAATTTACCTTGTGGAGATTGACCAGCAATCACCTCGCACATAGCTCCAAGTCGCTCCACTCGCCACCCTACACCCAATTGACCATTACCCATTGTCATTTTCTCATCATCCATTATCAATTTCCTCCCACGCTTTCAAGCGCTCTGCAATCTCTTCTGGGCTTGGTAATTCATTTCGATAATCTTCTGGCAACTGTGGGACAACTGTATAACTTGCCACACCAATTGGGCGGCTCGCTGTTCTTAAGGCATATTCGACCACGGTTTTATTTTTGTTGCGACAAATAATAATTCCAATGGGACTGTTTTCGCCTTCAAACCGTTCCTGATTCTCTAGTGCTTCAAGGTAAAACTCCATTTTTCCTTTATGCTCAGGTTTAAAATCTCCAATTTTTAGTTCAATAGCCACTAGGCAACGTAAACGACGGTGAAATAGTAATAAATCAATAAAATATTCTTGACCACCCACTTCTAAGCGGTGTTGATTACCGATAAAAGCAAAACTGCCACCCATTTCAATTAAAAAATGGCGTAGATTCTGTATAAGTGCCTGCTCTAACTCCCTTTCCGAATGAGCCGTACTTAACTCCAAAAAATCAAAACTGTAATGGTCTTTAACAGCCAATATAGCTTGAGAGCGAATACTCTCAGGCAAAACTTGTTCAAAATTAGTTTGTCCTAATAAATATTTCTGATAACTTTGATTATCAACTTGATGCTGCAATACCGCCTTTGTCCAGCCATAACGTGCCGTTGCACGTAAATAAAACTCTCTCTCTAAGTCATCTTTGCAACGACTCATCACTAACAGATTTTTACTCCAGCTAATTTCTCTAACCAATGGTTGGAGTTTTTCATTCTCAGCATATTCATTGTAAAACTGCCGCATTAACCAAAGATTCTGACTTGAAAAGCCATTGCGCCCAGGAAACTCTGTTTGCAAGTCTTTAGCCAGTGTTTGTACAACTGATTTCCCCCAGCCTAAAGCCTGTTGTTTTTTCTGAATACTTTCGCCTATTTTCCAATACAGAGCGAGCAACTCCTTGTTAACGGCTTGCATTGCATGAAGTTGGTGCGAGCGAATATTCTGTTTAATGGTCTGCAAAAATTGACCGTAATCATTATTGTCAATTTCTGTCATAATATTTCCTTAATATTATCTCGTTCCCACGCTCTGCGTGGGAATGCAGCCAGTGACGCTCCTGCATCAGGGAACGCAGGACGTTCCCAGATGAATTCCCATGTGGAGCGTGGAAACCATGCGTAAAAGCCCAGCACTGGTTCATAACATACCTCTGATACCTTTCAGAACTTTTGCACTCTCCAAGTCTAACGTTGCAATTTCAGCTAACAACTCCTGCGGTTCACGCAAAGGTGCTTCTTCTGCTTTATTAGGGTTCTTAACCGACAGGTCAAAGCTATTCTGGTCTATATCCTCAGCATTGACCGTCCAAGACTGTTCGCTCGCTGCAAAACTGGCTTGTAATTCAACAAATGCTTTTAAGTCACCATCATTCAATGGATTAGTTTTACCCATATTTCTGCCTGGGTTTAACTGGTAATACCAAACCTTTTTAGTGGATTCGCCTTTATTAAAAAACAGCACCACGGTTTTAACCCCTGCGCCTAAAAACGTTCCACCAGGACAATCCAGCACAGTATGTAAATTACAGCTTTCTAATAATTCCTGACGGAGTGCTTTAGAGGCATTATCCGAATTTGATAGAAAGGTGTTTTTAATCACCACCGCACCACGACCACCGGCTTTGAGGAATTTAATGAAGTGTTGTAAAAATAAAAAGGCTGTTTCACCGGTTTTAATCGGGAAGTTCTGCTGTATTTCTTTACGTTCTTTGCCACCAAAAGGAGGATTGGCTAGGATAATGTCGTAACGGTCTTTTTCCTGCACATCCGCCAAGTTTTCTGCCAATGTGTTGGTGTGGATAATATTGGGAGTGTCGATGCCATGCAGAATCAGATTCATAATGGCAATGACATAGGCGAGACTTTTCTTTTCTCTGCCATAGAAGGTTTTGGTTTGTAGGGTTTGTAACTGGTTGGTACTTAATTCTAAGGCTTTACCGTTCGCATCATAACGAAGATAGTCGTGTGATTCACATAAGAACCCTGCTGAACCACAGGCTCCATCATAAATGGTTTCACCTATACTGGGTTTGGTGACTTTAACCATGGCACGAATCAAGGGGCGTGGCGTGTAATATTCCCCGCCATTACGCCCTGCATTACCCATGTTCTTGATTTTGGTTTCATACAGGTGAGATAGCTCGTGCATTTCTTTCTGTGAGCAAAAATGTAGCTGATCCATCAGTTCTAATACGTCACGCAAGGAGTAACCACTTTGAAACTTACTTTTAATCTCACTAAAGATTTCACCAATCTTATATTCTATGGTGTCAGCCGATGACGCGCGTTGTTTAAAACCTTTTAGATAAGGGAATAATTCAGTATCAACATATTCAATCAGGTCATCTCCGCTGAGTGCGGCATCATGGTCAAAACTGCCATCAGCGCGTTTAGGTGCAGCCCAACGTGACCAGTGATGTTGTGCATCAATAATAAAGTGGTAAGGTTTACCAACCAACTCCGCTTCAATCGCCCGCTCGCCTTCTAAATCATCCAGATATTTAAGAAACAGTATCCATGAGGTCTGTTCGGTGTAATCTAATTCGGTGGTACATCCAGGTTCTTTCCAGAGTACGTCATCTATATTTTTGAAGGTTTGTTCAAACACGAAAACTGGTTCCTTGTGGTTTTGCTATTTCTTTTTGGATGATAATCATAGGTGAAGACTGTTACACGATACC
>Ga0256840_1001942_pt1 | contig 18723 bp, 16 predicted proteins | sample 355202metaG_FD_185969 | JGI IMG/M metagenome (GOLD analysis project Ga0256840, IMG submission 185969) | Hydrothermal vent microbial communities from Mid Atlantic Ridge, Atlantic Ocean - 355-202 | ecosystem: Environmental > Aquatic > Marine > Hydrothermal vents | place: Atlantic Ocean: Mid...
TATTTTTTGCTTCATTGCCTTTGGTAAATAATTTTGACCCTGATAACCTTATAATTCTCAAATCTTGGCTGGATATAAATATGCCTTTTGAGTTTATTTTGGGTATTATCGGGTTGCAGGTGTATGTTTTAACGAATATATGGTTTTATATTATTTCAATATTTGTTTTTGCTTTTTTGCAACTGATTGAAATTCCTATGTTTTCATTTAAAACAGATAATTATTCTTTCAGAAAGAATACGGCAAAATATATTTTTCTGATAACAGCTGTTTTAATGTTCACTTTTTTTCAAAGTCTGGCAATACCGATTATTATTATTTTGTATATTTTGTTTTCGGCAGGTATCGATACAGGAAAACTTTTCTCAAGAAAACAGGATTAAAAATTTAATACGTAAATTTATTAATAATTTTATCTGCTAAAACTTCTGCAATTTTTTTGTAAGAAGCATCGGAACTTCCTGCTATATGCGGTGTCAGAATAACTTTATCGGAATTTACAAGATAGTTAAGAGATGAGGAGTTTTTTCCGGCAAAAATATCTGTGAACGATGCTTTTTCATATTCTAACACATCTAAACAAGCACCGAGAATTTTGCCTTTTTTCAGGTTTTTTACCAAATCATCGGTTTTTAAGACTTTTCCTCTTGATGTATTGATAATGTAAAAAGGTTTGGAAAATTTCTCTGTGAAACTATTATTAACCATAAAAGCAGTTTCTTCGGTAAGAGGGACGTGCAGGCTTAAAATATCAGTTTCGGCAAATAAAACCTCCGGTGATACTTCTTCTGCAAATTCATTTGAAAAGTTATGCTTATATTTATCGTATGCAATGGTTCTAACCGAAAAGCCTGATAGCCTGCGGGCAAAAGCACTTCCCGTATTTCCGTATCCGATTATGCCTACGGTTTTGCCTTGTAATTCACTTCCCGTATTTTTTCTGTTCCAAATACCGTTTCTTATTTCTGTATCTGCAATTTTTATTTTATGTAGTAAAGTCAGAAGCATACCCAAGGCGTGTTCTGCTACAGAGTCTCTGTTTCCTTCCGGAGAATTAAAGCATTCTATACCTTTGTTTTCTGCATAAGAAATATCAATATTTTCCGTTCCGGCTCCGGCTCTTGCTATAAATTTAAGTTTAACAGCTTTATCTGTAAACAACCGGTCGATTTTAAATTTACTTCTGATAACCAACCCGTTATATTTATGTATTAGCTTTTCAAGTTGAGAAAATGACAACTCAGGCTTATAATCGCAAACAAAACCCGCATCAGATAATTTTTTATGCAAAATTTCGTGAGTCGGTTCGGCTATAAGGACTTTGAACATTAAAATAAATATTAAAATAAATATTAAGTATATTGTAAAAACTAGTAATCTATTGCTCCTCTCATAGGTTTAGTTCCGTTAAGATATACTCTTATTCCGGCTTTATTTCCCAGCAGGTTGCCTGCATCGTCATATCTGAAATATGCAAGCATTATAGAATTTACCTGTTTATACATTTTTAAGTTTTCTTCATCAAAATACCAATCTTCCGTAAATAAAATCTGTCCTATATCTTTGCGTTTAAATTCATTTTCAAGTTCTTTTACTTCTTCAATACTCATTTTATCTCCCGTAATATAATTATATGCGTTTAGCTTCTTACTGTAAACAGCAGCAAATATCTTATCTGCAAGCAGCTTTGTTTTTGCTCCTCCAAGCCATTGGTCCATATAATACGCATCTTCCGGGTTGGGATTTTTTACGTTTGTAATATACATTATACTGTCTGCTACCTTTATTGCTTCAGAACTTATTTTAAAATCATTTATATTAATCGCAGCTTTTTCGGCATCCTCACTTTTTGACGGATTTTTACAGGCAGAGATATGAAGAAACAGAATAAAACCGGCAGCTATTACATATTTTATACTCATAATTTTCATATTTTGAATTTTGTATGCAAAGAAACAAAAGAAAAACTGAATTTTATCTTGTTAAAGGCATAATTTGTCAAATAAATACGACTGTTTTTATATTTTCAGTATTTTTATCATTTCTTTTCAGTAAGAATAATAAATAAAGTATCTGAAATAATAAATTCACGGCATAAAATTAGTTATTTTGCACGATTGTTGCAGAAACAATACATAAAATTAACGTTTAATATGAAAAAAATATTACTTTCCGTAATTGCAACGGTATTAATTTCGCAGATTATATTTTCTCAAAGTGCTAAAAAAGCAGAAAAGTTACTTTTAGCCGGAAATATTCCCGAAGCTATTAAAGCATACGAAAAATTAGTAGAAAAATATCCTGATAAAGGCGAATACCATATGTATCTCGGAGAATGCTATTTAAGAACTCCGCAAATACATGGTTTAGCTATCCCGGCATTGCAAAAAGCTGTTGCTGTTTTTGAAAAAAAACATAAAAATGAAGCTTTTGTTAATGCGAAATTTCTATTAGGAAAGGCTTATCATGTTAATTATTTGTTTGATGAGGCAATACAAGTATATAACGAACTGGTTATTGACAAAGAATATAAAAAATATAAATCTGCAGATATTCTTGAAAATGAAATAAGAGCTTGTGAAGCAGCCAAAAAAGAGTTTAAAAAGAAGAAATTATTGAAAGTAGTTTCTCCGGGAGACGGGATTAATACGGAATTAACTCAGCACTCGCCGTTTTTTGTTGAAGACAAGGGTATTTTTATTTACACATCAAAAGAAAAAACAAATTTCAGGGATGAAAAAACCGAGGACGGTGAATATGACGAAAACATTTTCTTTATAAATATTAATAATGAAAATGACAGAGAACCTGATCCTTACGACAAGCCGCTTAACTCTAAAAATAATGAGGCTGATTGTTGGGTTTCAAAAGACGGAACTTTTATGTTAGTCTATAAAGACGGAGATATATATCAGAGTGAATTTAAAGGAAATAATTGGACAAAACCTGTAAAATTTAAAGCTGTTAATTCGAAGTATGATGAAATGCATGCCTCTATGAATCAGGACAGAACAATTTGTTATTTTTCCAGTAACAGACCGGGAGGAAGAGGAGGAAAAGACATTTATTTCATAAAGAAAAAAGGAGATAAATGGTCAGAACCTAAAAATCTCGGAAAAAGAATAAATACTAAATTTGACGAAGAGAGCCCTTTTATTCATGAAGACGGAACATTATATTTCTCATCCAAAGGGCATAATTCGATAGGAGGATATGATATCTTCAGTGCAGCGGGCAAAGGCAAAGGCAAATTTGCAAAACCCGAAAATCTCGGAATGCCGATTAATTCGGTTGAAGACGATTTATTTTATTTTGTTACAAGCGATAATAAGATTGCATACTTTATGTCACTACGTCCCGAAGGAAAAGGCAGAGGCGATATTTTTAAAATAAATTATGCCGACTCTTCTTTGTTCTATCTTACCGTTAAAGGAAATGTTGTTGCCGAAGAACAAACGTCATGTATTATTAAAGTTTCCAACTTAGCTGCCAAGCAGAATTTTTACAATTCAAATGTTGATATTAGCGGTGATTTTTCTTTTAACGTAAAAAGAGATCAAAACTATTTTGCCGCAATTGAATCAGACGGTCATTTTTTTGAAGCCTTTACTTTTTCGGCTCCTTACGGAGACGAATATGTAAGAGATGTGGGAACTTATAATCTTGAAAAAATAAATAAAGGGAAAGTTCATAAAATTTATTCAATGAACTTTGAAGAAGACGAAAAAAGTTTGAATAATGAAAACGAATTGTTTCTAAATACTTTAGCAGAGTTTCTAAATAAAAATACGGATTTAGTCATAAATATATATTCCTCAAAAGACGTTGACGAAAATCTCGGAAAAAAAAGAAAGCAAGAAATTATTAATTATCTGAAATTATTGAATATTTCGGAAAACAGAATTTTTGTAGATTTACTGGATTATGACTCAAACAAAGAAGATATTTTAGTAACTGTTCTTGACAAGCAAAGTGCAGATAATGCTTTTGATGAAGCTGTGGCAGACAGTGATACGGATGCCGGCGATTTAGACAGCGGAGGAATAAGCGGTATATACACAATTCAACTCGGAGCATTTAAGCGAAAACTTTCAAATTCAGATAAGTTTTTTAAAGATTTCAGAGGGAAAGTGAAAATGAGAAAAGGTAACAGCGGTTTGCATCATTATACTTACGGCAAATATAAATATAAGTCTGATGCCGAAAAATATCTTATAACCGTTCATAAAATGGGATTTACCGATGCGTTCATCAGAGAACTCAGTTGGTATAAATAAACAAATAAGAGCTTAACAAAACAAAAAGACTTCCGAAAAATAAATAAGGAAGTCTTTTTTAATAAAATCTTAAGGCAGTATTTTATGCATAAACCCCGTCTTTTAATTTTTTCTGAACTTCTTTAAAAGCTGCAATTGTTTTATCCACATGCTCCTGCTCGTGAGATGCCGTAGGAATTAAACGCAGCATAATTTTGCCTTTCGGAATTACGGGATAAACTACCGCAGAGCAGAAAATACCGTAATTTTCTCTTAAATCTTTAGTAATTTTAATAACTAAAGTATCGTCACCGTCAAAGAAAACAGGTGTAACCGGAGATTCTGTAACTCCGAGGTTAAAACCGTTATCTTTAAGTCCTTTTTGGAGTGAATTTACAACAGACCAAAGTTTATCTTTTTGAGTTGTATCTCTTTTTATTATTTCAAGGCGTTTTAAAGCTCCCATAACCATAGGCATAGGCAGTGATTTTGCAAAAATTTGCGAACGCATGGTATATCTTAAATAATCAATAACTGCCTTAGGTCCTGCAACAAATGCACCTATTCCCGCCATTGCTTTTGCAAAAGTGCCGAAATAAATATCAACTTTATCCTGCACGCCGAAATATTCACCTGCACCTGCACCGGTTTCACCCATTGTCCCGAAACCATGGGCATCATCAATGAAAAGTCTGAATTCATACTTCTCTTTTAAATCTGTTATAGCTTTCAGATTTCCCAAATCTCCCTCCATTCCGAAAACACCTTCCGTAATTACCAAAACACCTCCGTTATTTCTTCTGGCAACACGAGTTGCGTGTTTTAACTGTTTGTTAAGACTGTCCATATCATTATGCTTAAAAACAAAACGCTTGCCCATATGCAGTCTCGATCCGTCTAAAATGCAGGCATGTGAGTCTGAATCATAAACAATTACATCATTTCTGTCAACTAAAGAGTCAATAATTGACACCATTCCCTGATAACCGTAATTCAGAAGGTATCCGCTTTCTTTACTTACAAAGTCTGCTAACTTTTGCTCCAGTTCTTCATGATATTTAGTTTCACCGCTCATCATTCTGGCACCCATAGGGTATGCCATCCCCCATTGTGCGGCAGCATCGGCATCAGCTTTTCTTACCTCGGGTAAGTTTGCTAATCCGAGATAATTGTTAATACTCCAAGTAATTACTTTTTTGTCCCTGAATGTCATTACCGGACCTATTTCTCCTTCTAATTTCGGAAAAGTCATATATCCGTGAACGGATGCCTGATATTTTCCCAAATCGGTTTTTGATGTGTCTAACTTATTGAATATATCCACGACCTAAAATTATAGTTAATAATTTATTTTTTAAAATCGCAAATATAGAAACTTTTATATGTTTTTATAATAACATAAACATAATTTTTTATCATTGCCAAAATTAATATCTTTGCAAATTATTTTTGAAATTCGACATAGTTAATACATCGAATATTTAAAAAATATTGAGTATGGAATATTACATAAGCGGAATACAGCAAATAGGAATCGGTGTTACCGATTTAAAGGGGGCACGAAAGTGGTATCGAGAAAATCTCGGGTTTGACATTCCTGTTGTGGATGCTCCCGGAACAGCCGAAAAAATGCTGAAATATACCGGAGGCGAACCGCAGGACAGACATGCTGTTATTGCATTGAATATTCAAGGCGGCGGAGGATTGGAAATATGGCAATATCTTACGAGAGAGCCTCAAAAAGCCGGATTTAAAATCCAAGCCGGAGATTTAGGCGTTTATATTGCAAAAATTAAAAGTAATCAGCCGGAAAAAGTTTTTGATTTTTTTAAAAGTAAAGGTGTAAAACTTTTAAGTAATATAGAAAAAGACCCGAAAGGAATCAAGCATTTCTTTTTTGAAGACCCTTACGGAAACATTTTTGAAATAGTTGAAAATAACATTGTTTTTTCAAAGTCAAAATCACTTTCCGGCGGTGTTTTCGGTGCCGTAATAGGCGTTACGGATATTGATAAATCAATACGGTTTTATTCGGATATTTTAGGTTACGATACTGTTGAGTATCGCGAAACAGGTGTTTTTAAAGATTTTGAAGGTTTGCCGAGAGGAAAGAATAAGTTCGAACGTGTTTTATTATCTCACAGTAAACCCAGAAAAGGAGCATTCAGTAAAATGTTAGGCAGCAGCCAAATAGAATTAATAAAGGTTTTTGATGCTGAACCAAAAAAAATATATAAAGGAAGATTTTGGGGAGATCCGGGCTTTATCCAAATATGTTTTGATATAAGAAATATGAAAGCCTTTAAAGAACATTGTTCTAAAAACGGACATCCTTTTACAGTTGACAGCAATCCCGAAATATACGAAACGGGCGGTAAGATATTTGATATGGGAGAAGCCTCCGGTCATTTCACTTACACGGAAGACCCGGACGGCACGTTAATAGAATTTGTAGAAACACATAAAATACCGGTTATTAAAAAAATAGGATGGAATCTTAATTTAATGAAAAGAAAACCGGAAAAAGCATTACCGACCTGGATGCTTAAAACATTATCTTGGAACAGAGAAAAATAAAAAAGTATGATTCAAAAATTACTTCAAAAATGCCAAAATAAACAGATAAAAGAACAATTAGAATATTTATCCGAAGAGTTTAAAGGGAAAATAGCTTTTTCTACAAGTTTCGGGCAGGAAGACCAGGTTATTTCAGATATAATTCTGAAAAATAAAGTCCCGATAGAGATTTTTACACTTGATACCGGACGTATGTTTGAAGAAACTTATAAAGTTTGGGACACTACAAATAAAAAATACGGAACTAAAATTAAAGCATATTTCCCGGACAAAGATAAAGTAGAGGAAATGCTGAGCACTAAAGGTACTTACAGTTTTTATAACTCGGTTGAAGACCGAAAAGAATGCTGTAATATACGTAAAGTTTATCCTTTAACAAGAGCTTTGAAGAATATTGATTTGTGGATAACGGGCTTACGTGCTGAACAGTCAGTTACCAGAACAGATTTGCATTTGTTTGAGAGAAATGAAACTTTTAATCTTATAAAGTTCAACCCGCTTAAAGATTGGTCTTTTAATGATGTTTTAAATTATTTGAAAGAAAATAACGTTCCGTATAACGAACTTCACGATAAAGGATTTTTAAGCATAGGATGTGCCCCGTGCACACGTGCGGTAAAAAAAGGCGAAGATATAAGAGCCGGCAGATGGTGGTGGGAAAGCAAAGATAAAAAAGAATGCGGTTTACATATTGAACAACCCGATGAAATTAAAATAAAAATATCTCGACTCTAAAATATAAAATAACATAAATAAAATACAAACTTTTTAAAATGAACAATTATCATCTTAATCACTTAAGAGAATTAGAAGCAGAATCAATCTTTGTATTCAGGGAAGTTGCCGCACAATTTGATAACCCGGTAATACTTTTTTCCGGAGGCAAAGATTCCATAGTTATGTTTCATTTGGCAAGAAAAGCATTTTATCCTGCAAAAGTTCCCATACCGTTACTGCATATTGATACCGGACATAATTTTGAAGAAACAATAAAATTTAGAGATAACCTTGTTGAAAAATACGGTGTAAAGTTGTATGTCGGTTCTGTGCAAAAAACAATTGACGAAGGAAAAGTTCGGGAAGAAACAGGATATAATGCGAGCCGTAACGTGCTGCAAACTACAACTTTACTTGATGCAATAGAAGAGCACAAATTTGATGCCGCGATGGGAGGAGGTCGCAGAGACGAAGAAAAAGCCAGAGCAAAAGAGCGTTTCTTCTCTCACAGAGACGAATTCGGACAATGGGACCCGAAAAATCAAAGACCGGAATTGTGGAATCTGTTTAACGGAAAGAAGAGAATGGGAGAACATTTCAGAGTATTCCCTTTAAGCAATTGGACAGAACTTGATGTCTGGCAGTACATATATATGGAAGATATAGAAATTCCGAATCTTTATTTCACACACAAAAGAGAAGTATTTGAAAGAGACGGAGTTTTGCTTGCAACAGCCCCTTTTATGACACTTAAACCCAATGAAAAACCCGAAATTTTAGATGTAAGATGCAGAACAATAGGAGATATTACCAATACAGGATTAACTCGCTCAAAAGCCGATAATCTTAAAGACATAATTGACGAGATAGCAGCAGAAAGAACTACCGAACGCGGACAGCGTTTCGATGATAAACGCTCGGAAACGGCAATGGAAGACAGAAAAAAAGAAGGATATTTTTAGACTAAAATCAAAAACTTTTCAATTTTTAAATTACAAATTTCCCAAAAATGACGGAAAAAAAAGATACAAACGGTTACCTTGATATGGAGCTTTTACGTTTTACAACGGCAGGAAGCGTTGATGACGGCAAAAGTACACTTATAGGACGATTATTATACGACAGTAAATCAATTTTTGAAGACCAAATAGAAGCTATAGAAAAAGCAGGCAGAAACCAAGGTAAAAGCGAAATAGATTTAGCACTGCTTACCGACGGGCTTCGTGCAGAAAGAGAACAAGGCATAACAATTGATGTAGCATATCGCTATTTTGCAACCCCGAAAAGAAAATTTATTATTGCCGATACACCCGGACACATACAGTACACGCGAAATATGGTTACCGGAGCCTCTACGGCAAATCTGGCTATAATATTAATTGACGCACGTAACGGTGTTATAGAACAAACTTTAAGACACGCTTATATTGCATCTCTCTTACAGATACCGCATATTGTAGTGTGTATCAATAAGATGGATTTGGTCGATTACGATGAAGCAGTATATGAAAAAATAAAAAAACAATTCGAGTCTTTTGCTCCTAAGCTTGAAGTAAGAGATATAAAATTTATTCCGATAAGTGCACTGAAAGGCGATAATGTTGTAGAACCATCAGAAAATATGCCGTGGTACCGCGGAACAACCTTAATGTATCTCCTTGAAAATATTTACATAAAAGGAGACTATAATCATACAGATGCCCGTTTTCCCGTTCAGTATGTTATACGTCCTCAATCTGAAGAATTTCACGATTACAGAGGATATGCAGGACGAATTGACGGCGGAATTTTTAAAGTAGGAGATAAAATTAAAGTTTTTCCCTCAGGTTTAGAATCCAAAATTAAATCAATAGATACATTGAACGAAAAACTTGATTTTGCCTTTGCTCCGCAATCTGTTTCAATTACGGTTGAAGATGATATTGATATAAGCAGGGGAGATATGATTGTAAAACCGGACAACCTGCCTGTTCAAAGTCAGGATATTACGGCAATGATAAGCTGGTTTAACGAAAGACCTTTGCAGGTAAGAGGAAAATACACCCTCAGGCACACAACAAACGAAGTGAAATGCATTATTCAGGAAGTAAAATTCAAAATGGATATTAATTCTATGAATAAGAACACGGAAGACAAAGAAATAAAAATGAATGATATAGGTAAAATTAAAATTAAAACTGCAAAACCTCTGTTTTTTGATGCATACAGAAAAAACAGGAATACGGGAAGTTTTATATTAATTGATGACATTACCAACGAAACCGTAGGTGCCGGAATGATAGTAACAGATAAAGCTTAAGAATTATTTCCTTCCGGAATAAAAGCCGATAAAGATTCTGAAATTTATCGGCTTTTTTATTTTTTTAATTCGGAATAAAAGGATTTTTTATACTTTTGGCTTTTATCTTGTCTCAGAACAGCAAAGCATGACATTTGATGCAATTATAGTAATTATAGTTTTACTTTTTCTTGTAATTTCTTTGTATAAAGAAATCGTAGGACCGACGATGACATTCATCATCGCGGTTATAGTTCTCGGAATGACACACGTTCTTGACCCTTCCGAAATTATTGACGGCTTCTCAAACGAACAAATTGCAATTATTATAATGTTGCTTTTGCTCGGAGACATTTACAGAAGAACATCAGTTCTTGATATTTTTTTCGATTGGATTTTTAAAGGAGCAAAAACAATGAAAAGCTTCACTGCCAGAATGATGCTTATAGTTGCTCCGATGTCGGCATTTCTTAATAATACACCGCTTGTTGCATTAATGATGCCCTATGTTCATACCGGAGCACAAAGACATAAAGCATCTGTTTCAAAATTAATGATACCCTTATCTTTCGCTGCAATTCTCGGAGGTTGCACAACCCTGATAGGAACTTCCACGAACCTGATAGTAAACGGACTTGTAACCGATCAAAAAATAATACCGAACTTGCCTGAATTAAATATCTTCGACTTTACGGCTGTTGGTTTACCTATGCTGATTATAGGAATTATTTACCTTCTTACGGTAGGTCAAAAACTGCTGCCCGACAATAAAAGTGTCATTGATAAAATACCCGATATTTCAAGAGAATACATAGTCGAAGGCAGAATAAAAGGAAACAGTTCTTTAATAGGAAAAACAATTGCGGAAGCAGGCTTAAGAAATCTTGAAGGCTTATTTTTATTTGAAATTTTAAGAGAAAATATCAGAATAACTGCTGTTCCTAACGATACTATTCTTTTGGAAGAAGACATATTGCTGTTTACGGGAAACACAAAGGCAATAGCCGATTTTGTAAAATCACGAAAAGGCATTGAAATACCTTCTGTCGGAATGTTTTCCAGAAAGAAAAATACTGAAGTTTTGGAAATAGTTATTTCACATAACTCTTCTCTTAAAGGAAAAACGCTTAAAGAGGTAAACTTCAGAGCAAAGTTTGACGCTACGGCAATAGCAATTCATCGTAACGGCGAAACAATAGCAGGAAAAATAGGCTCGGTGGAATTAAAGCCCGGCGATGCAGTTTTACTTCTTGCAGGAACATATTTTGAAGATCGCTACAAAGATACGACAGATTTTTATCTCATATCAAGAATTAAAGAGTTCAGGCGATTAGGGTTTGCACGAACAACTCTTTTGGTAGGCGGAACAGTTGCAGTAATACTGCTTTCGGCAATAGGCTTAATCAAATTGTTTAACGGTCTGCTGGTTTTACTTGCCGCTTTGGTTCTGTTTAAGGTTACACGACCTAAAGACCTGATTAAAAGTGTTGATTACGATCTTATTTTGATTATCGCACTTTCTTTAGCTCTCGGAACGGCAATGATAAAAACAGGTGTTGCCGATATGTTTGCTCATGCAATTATTTCGGTGTTTAAACCTTTGGGCACAATCGGAATTCTTGCAGGAATATACTTAATAACGGCTGTTTTAGCCGCTTTTATCACAAATAAAGCCGCCGTTGCAGTAATATTTCCCGTTTCTTTAACCCTTGCATTAAGCCTAAAGGCTGATGTTATGCCGTTTATTCTTGTGGTTGCTTATGCAGCTGCCGCAAATTTTATGACCCCGATAGGTTACCAAACAAATCTTATGGTTTACGGTCCCGGAGGCTATAAATTTAAAGACTTTTTACGTGTGGGAACACCTTTAACAATTATTTATATGGTAGTTACGATAACAATTTTAAGCCTGATTTATTTTTAAATAAGATACAAAACAGATACATAATCACTAAATAAACTTTTATAATTATGGAAAAAAACGCACTTATTACCGGTGCAACATCAGGGATAGGAAAAGCAACGGCTTTTATGCTTGCAGAACATAAATATAACTTAATAATAACCGGCAGACGTTTAAACAGATTGCGGGAACTTGGAAAAGAACTGAAAGAAAAGTTTAGTATTGAAGTTTTAATTTTAAATTTTGATATCAGAAACAGAGAAGAAACAAGAACGCAAATAGAAAACTTACCCGAAAATTTTAAAAATATAGATGTGCTGATAAATAATGCGGGACTTGCTTCGGGGTTAGATTTTATACACGAGGGTAACATTGATGATTGGGAGAAAATGATTGATACCAACGTAAAGGGTCTGCTTTATATTTCTCGGGCAATTATGCCCGGTATGGTTGAACGAAAATCGGGACACATCGTAAATATTTCATCAATAGCAGGAAAAGAAACATATTTAAAAGGAAATGTTTATTGTGCTACCAAACATGCGGTAGAATCAATAACAAAAGCAATGAGAATTGATATGTTACCTTACGGAATTAAAGTAACTTCAATAGCTCCGGGTATGGTTAATACGGAATTTTCTTTGGTTCGTCTCGGCGACAAAGAAAAAGCCGATAAAGTATATGAAGGTTTTGTTCCGCTTACGGCACAAGACATTGCCGAAGCTGTTGAATTTGCAGTTACTCGCCCTCCTCACGTTAATATAAATGATATTTTAATTATGCCTGCGGCACAAGCAAACTCATCTCATACACACAAAACAGAATGACGGATATAAGTAAATTGTTAAAAATTGCAGTCGAAGCATCGATTTATGCAGGAGAAGAAATATTAAAAGTGTATGAAAGTGATGATTTTCAGATAGTCTCAAAAGCAGACAACTCTCCGCTTACTTTGGCAGATAAAAATGCACATAATAAAATAATGTCATTCCTTAAAAAAACAGAAATACCTGTTTTGAGCGAAGAAGGACAACATCTCCCGTATAAAGAACGAAAGAAATGGAAATGTTTTTGGCTGGTCGATCCTTTAGACGGAACAAAAGAATTCATAAAAAGAAACGGTGAATTTACCGTAAACATTGCATTAATAAAAAAGCAAATACCTGTAGCAGGCGTAATTTATGTACCCGTAACAAAAACTTTGTATTTTGCCGATATTGAGTCCGGAGCTTTTAAAATTGATGAGATACCTTCAAAAGAATATGAAAACATGACCGAATTAATAAAATATGCACATAAACTTCCCTTACCGGAAAAAAACAGACCTTATACCGTTGTCGGAAGTCGTTCTCATATGAATGATGAAACAAAAACATATTTTAATAAGCTAAAAAAAGAGTATGGAGATATTGAAATAATAAGCAGAGGAAGCTCACTTAAACTTTGTATGATTGCCGAAGGCAAAGCCGACATATATCCGCGCTTCGGACCTACAATGGAATGGGATACCGCAGCCGGACACGCAATTGTTTCGGCTGCCGGCGGAACTGTTACAAAAATCAACGACACGCTTTTATTATATAATAAAGAGAACTTACTCAACCCGTTTTTTAAAGCAAAATGTAACCCGGTATTCTTTGTCGATAAATAAAAATATGAAGTTAATTCATATACCGAAATCATTAAAATACAGTTAAAACAGCTCTTTGTTTTTTATATATTTGCAAAAAAATAAAAGAATATGAACAAAAAATTTTACTTCAAATGCAGAACCTGCGGAGAAGAAATAGGAGGTTTCAGGCAATGGTTTGCAAACAATCAAAAATGTCCGAAATGCGGTGATAATAAAATTGATACAATTTATAACACACCGAAAGAAAAAATAAAAGAACTTATAAGCAAAGATGCAAAACCCGAAAGTCTGTGGCATTATTTCGATTTTCTGCCTTTGGAAAATAAAGAAAACATAATCACCGACGGTGAAGGTGTTGCACCTATGGAAAGATGGTCGTTTTTTGAAGACTACGCAAAGCGTAAATACAACCTAAACCTCGAAGTTTACATAAACAGAAACGATAAAAGTTTTGCAACGGGAACTTTTAAAGATAAAGGCGGTGCCGTAGCTGCAAGTGTTCTTAAGGAACACGGAATAAAAGAATACGTTGTTGCAAGCACGGGAAATACTGCAACGGCATTTGCACATTATTTGGCAAAAGCCGGAATTTCCTGCTCCGTTTTTATGCCCGGCGATGCTTTTAGAGACAGTATGGCTCATATAAGTGCTTACGGGCAAAAAGTTTTTCATGTGCAGGGCGATTATGCTTACGCAAAAAAAGTGGCTGCCGATTATGCAAAAAAATATAATGCTCTTATTACCGGCGGAAACCTTGACCCTTTGCGCTTGGAAGCCAAAAAAACACAGGTGTTCGAAATGATGCGTTTGCTCGGTAAAATCCCCGATGTTTACATTCAGGCATTAAGCGGCGGAACCGGACCTTTTGCCGTTGACAAGGCATTCAGAGACTTCGAAGAACTTGGAATTTTCGGTAAACTTCCTCGTTTCTTACTCTCTCAGGGCGATCGTTGCGCACCTATGGCTGATGCGTGGAAAAAAGCAAAAGAAAATAACTATCCGGGAGGCTGGGAAAAAGATTATCCCGTATACGAAAATCCGGAAACTCTTATTCCTACCATTGCTACCGGTAATCCGGGTATGTATCCGTTAATGGGACCTTTGGTAAAACGAAGCGGAGGTGAAATTTTTGCCGTTAAAGAAGATTTAGCTCTTGATATGATTCGTTTAATTGCTTTTGAACGTGTTATAAAAATCGGACCGGCTTCGGCTGCCGGATTGCTCGGTTTTTTTGAAGCTCTTAAAAGAGGACTTATAAAAGACGGCGAAAGCGTATTTATAAATATGGGCGAAAGTGCAAACCGTGCCTATCATTATATGCACGAAGCCGCATATACAATCAGTGAAATAAATACAGTTGATGATTGCGAACATTTTGACAGAGAAAAGAACAGAAAAACAGTTTGGCAACCTTTTGAAAATTATTAATGCAACTTTTGCGTATAAATGCTTGTTTGTAAGATATTATTTTCAAAATTAATACGTTTTCAAAGAAACTAAATTTAAAAGATATGAAACGATTGTTAACCGTTATTTTAATATTTATCGGATTTAATGCTTTTTCGCAAGGATATAAGATTGAAATTAATATTAAAAATTTGCCCGATAAAGAAGTTATTCTCGGGCATCATTTTGCGACCCAATTAATACCTGATGATACCATAACTTTAAACTCAAAAGGATACGGTGTTTTTAAAGGAAAAGAACCGCTCCCGGGAGGAATGTATTTTTTGTTTTTACCCAATAAATCTTTTTTTGATTTTATGCTCGATAAAGATCAAGTGTTTTCAATAACAGCCGACACTTCAGATTACGATAATTCGGTAAGTTTTAAAAGTTGTGAAGAAAATGTGCGTTTTCAGGCATATAAAAAATACTTGAGTAATGCAGGTAAGCTCAGAAAACAGCTTCTTGAAGACAGAAAAAAATTTAAAGATGATAAAAATAAAATTGCCGAAATTGATGCAAAACTTAAAAAACTCGGTGAAGAATCCGAAGCATATTTTCAAAAAACGGTAAACGGGCATCCTGATGATTTTTTTTCAAAGTTTCTGAAAGCAACAAGAAGAGTTGAAGTTCCTAAAGATATTACAGATAAAAAACAGCAGTATTTTTGGTTCAGGCATCATTATTTCGATAATTTTGATATTTCCGACCCGCGTTTGCTGAGAACTCCTATTTACGAAAATACAATTGATACATATCTTGATAAAGTTTTGGTGCAACATCCCGATACGCTTATTCCCGAAGTCGATATGCTTATTGAAAGGTCAAGAACAAATGATGAACTTTTCAGGTATATGCTTGTGCATTTGTTTAATAAATATGCTTCATCTCAAGTTATGACGGCAGAAAATGTTTATGTCCATATTGCCGATAAATATTACATAAAAGAAGCAAAATGGAGTGACCCTGAATTTATTTCAGATTTAAAAAAGAAGATTAAGAGAAGAAAAAAATGTTTGATAGGAGTTACGGCTCAAAATATTGTGTTTAACGAAGTGCCGGCAGATACTTCTGAAATAAATAAACTCATAAAAGAAGTCGATAATATTAAAGCACAAGGACTTAAAATTGAAAAATCGGAAGCTGACAGTATCATAAAATACAATCTCAAAGTTGAAGTTCTTAAAGAATTTTACGATAAATTTCCGGTGACAAATACACTTTACAAAACAAAAGCGAAATATACAATTCTTTGGTTTTGGACACCCGATTGCAGCCACTGTAAAAAAGAAACACCGCTTTTTCATGATGCATATGTTGAAAAAAATATGAAGGAAAAAGGAGTTGAGGTTATTACAATGTTTTTACAAAAAGACCTGACGGACTGGAAACGTTTCTCAAAAGTTACAAAAGAATGGCTTGAATTTATTGAAAAACATAATATGACAGATTGGACAAACGCTTGGAATCCTTTTGACCCGTTCAGGATAAATTATGACATTAACAGTTCGCCGGTATTGTATCTTTTGGATGAAAATAAAAAAATAATTGCCAAAAGAATAGGATACGAGCAAGCATTAGAAATTATAGAAAACGAGCTGAAGACAAAAGATAAATAAATCAGGCACAAACATATTACACCGTAAACGTTCACGGTTTTGCTTAAAGTGAAGCCGTGAATGTTTTTATTCATAATTCGGAAATTAATTTTGACTAAAAATACAGTAAAATACAACTATCCTTGGGGGCACGATAAGCCCTACAATGAATTTTCCTCTTATTTTAAGAAACAATTCAAACAAAGAGTTCAGAAAATTGCCGTTGATGCCGGTTTTACCTGCCCTAACAGAGACGGGAAAAAGGGCAGGGGAGGTTGCACGTATTGTAATAACGATACTTTTAATCCGTTTTATTGCAGTCCGAAAAAAACAATAACACAACAGCTTAACGAAGGAATTGCTTTTTTTGCCGAAAAATATAAAACACAGCAATATTTAGCATATTTTCAGGCATATTCAAATACTTATGCCGACTTAGAAACTCTGAAAAAATATTATGAAGAAGCACTTTCCGTTCCGAATGTTACGGGTTTGGTAATTGCTACACGACCCGATTGTGTTGATGAGGAAATTTTGGATTATTTGCAGAAACTTGCCGAGAAATATTATATCGTTTTAGAATACGGAATTGAAACTTGCAGTAACGATACTTTAAAAAACATAAATCGCGGACATACATTTGAAGACAGCATAAAAGCACTTGAAATGTCGGCAAAAAGAGGACTGCACACAGGTGTGCATTACATTATCGGTTTACCGGGTGATTCTCGCAAAGATAACCTTGAGCATGCAAAATTATTATCAGATTTGCCTTTTGAAACATTAAAATTACATCAGTTACAAATAATAAAAGGAACACGTATGGCAAAACAGTATGCCGAAAACTCGGAAATGTTCAATTTGTTTTCTGCCGATGAGTATATCAATTTTGCAGTGCAATTTGCAGAGCGGCTCAAGCCGAAAATAATTATAGAACGATTTATAAGCGAATCTCCTTCCGATATGCTTATTGCTCCGAAATGGGGCGGATTCAAAAATTTTGAAATTACGGCAAAAATCCTGAAAAAGTTTAAAGAAAAAAATACTTGGCAGGGAAAATTATATGCTCAATAATACTTATCGGGCTTTTCTTCTCGTTCTTTATATTTTGCCGCAAGAAGCGAAATAAGTTTTCTGAATGTTTTTATGGCTGTTTTTGTGTCTTTACTTATTTCTTTCTTTTGCATATTTAACAGCATTACGGCATATAATCCGTGCAGGCAGACATCAATATCGTTTTCTGCCGTTCCCTGCATTTTTTTTTCAAGCTCTTTTATATGAGGTAAAGCCAAATCAAAATATTGCCTGTATTGAACTTCTTCGGGGCGATTGAGCAGCCAAAGGTGCAGGTCGTATAAATCATTAACGATATTACGCAGTATTTGCAAATGTCCGGACTTTTTAATACTCTCAAGCTCTGCCATTTGTATTATACTTTTATACCAGTTCAGAATATTTTCTTTTATCTCGTCGGACACATCATATTTGTCAACAATAAACTCTTTTATTTTTTCAATGTCAAAATTAAGAGCTCTTATTGTATCTTCGGTTTGCCACATATACAGGATGTATTCGGCAATATTTGTTTGTTTTAATTCGCTTGAAATAAGCATATTATTTAAAGTTAAAAAAGTTTGTCGATATTTGAAGGCGGGTCTCCCCATACAGCTTTGTCGTCAGTTTCAACAATCGGTCTGTTTATAAATTTAGGATTTTCAACCATTATTTTAATCAATTCGTCATCGCTTAAGTTTTTATCTTTATAGTTTGCCTTGTATTCTTTTTCCTGTTTGCGCAGCATATCTTTCGGAGTTACATTCATTTTTGCAAATAATGACTTAAGGCTTTCAAAGGTAAAAGGCTCGTCTTTAAGGTATAAAACAGTTATAAAATTAACATTTTTGCTTTGCAGATATTCTAACCCTGCTCTGCTTTTTTTGCATCTCGGATTATGGTAAATTTTTATCATTTTATTAAAATATTTAATTTATTAATTATATAATTTACTGTTTTTCGGCTATGTAAAGACCTGTTCCGTATTTTATTGGTATTTTTTTTGTTTTCTCAAAACTTTGCTCTAATTCTCTATGTATGTGTTTTTTAAAGTGCTTATAATCACTTTTTTCCATAAGTTCTAAGAATTTTACGAATATTGGAGTCTTTCCGGCAAAATCGTGTAACACGACATATTTTTTAGAAACCCTTTTCATTTCTTTCAGAAGATTTTCTCTTTTATCTTGCTTTACTCCGTGCAAAACAAAAGATGCCGTAACAATATCAAAAGAACTGTCTTTAAACCGGGATAAATCCTCTGC
>Ga0256840_1001943_pt1 | contig 18721 bp, 17 predicted proteins | sample 355202metaG_FD_185969 | JGI IMG/M metagenome (GOLD analysis project Ga0256840, IMG submission 185969) | Hydrothermal vent microbial communities from Mid Atlantic Ridge, Atlantic Ocean - 355-202 | ecosystem: Environmental > Aquatic > Marine > Hydrothermal vents | place: Atlantic Ocean: Mid...
TGTCACCGTAATGTCTGCTTGTTCTTTGGCCTTTGCCAACTCTATGCCTTTAGTTGCCACATCTTTTAATGCTAGAACCATTTTCAGTTCAGGACTTTGTGCTTCGAGTTGCATTAAGAGTTCATCCTTAGAGTACAAATGATAACTTTTCAAAGCCACCTCATCTGAAAAATTATCTACCTTTAAATTTCCTATCAACTCGATACGCTCTTTGGCGATGGCAATACGCTCCAACCAGTTTTCACGTTGAAGTTTATAGTTTTGTTGAAGCAGTTGGGTTTTAATGTACTTCTCTACAGAGTTTTTTTCAACAGCTGAAAGGTTAACAATAAGGCTCAATGGTGTTTGTAAAAAAGAGATATACCCATCTAAAACCTTTAAGTTCTCTCGCGAATTTTTAACCTCTATAAATGCTTTACGAATACCAAAAGCAATATTTACCCTAAGCACCTCTTTTTTCTGCTCCACAACCTTCTGCTTCTCTCTTTCTATATCACTGGCAATCTCTATACGGTTGGAGAGAGGAATGGTTTGAGAGAGAGCCACAAACTGATTCTGCATCGCTTCAAGGTCACGAGACAAGGGCTTTTTAAACTGCACATCATTGATTCCAGCCTTTAAAATTGGGTCATCCCAAGTAGACTCTATATCAGCTTGTCGATCGATTATTGCAGACTCTTCTTGAAGAATTTGCAGTTGGTAATTGTTTTGTAAACTGTAGTCTATGACCTCTTGAAGGGTTTGAGCTTGAAGGATTAGAGATAAGAGTAAGAAGCTGTATAGGGGTTTCATTTTTATCTCCTGTGTTTAAAAATTTTTGTTATAAAAGCCGTAGGTTTAACATGCTCAAACCTACAAATTTCCAATATTGATTTACAATATCACCGAAGAAGCATGTTTATATTTCTTCCCATCTTTCTCTATAAAAATCTTAACCTGCCAAGTCCCACCCATAGAAAAATTTACATTTCCACTATAAGCATCACCATCAGCACTCATAACTTTAACCTCTTCCATATAGGGCATTCCAGGCATCTCAGGCATAAAAACTTTCAGCTCTACTTTGGCTCCTGTTACAGCTTTTCCAGCATCGGTTACTTTTACATTAATGGTATTGTCACCCGTCACCAATGGTTTAGCCGAAGAGTATGTCACAGCCAAATTCCCTGCTTTACCACTTTTTGTAAAACCCTCCGAGGCTGAATCACCACAAGCGACAAAGAAAAAACCTAGGGTTAAGAGAGATGCTACTTTTAGAAATGTTTTCATTTTGAAATCCTTTAATATTTGTTGTTAAAGGAAGTATAATAGTTTATGTGTGCAAAGTATGTGGAGATAAGCATAATTATAAAATGTCATAACACTTTTTTACTAAGTAAATTTTCTTTTGAAAGAATAGTTTTATTGTTGTCACCTTTAATGGTTACTCTTTTATCTGAAATACTCTCTCCTCTAAAACCTCAACTCCTCAACCAACAAAAGAAAAAACTCCCTACTCCAAATATCCAAAACTTGCCTATCTGAAATAAATGGTTCAATATCTCGTTTTGCACTCTTTATATCCAAAGATTCTATACGATTTTTCAGAAGTTTTAGAACTAAATCCTCTGTTATCTCCCCTTTAAACTTAACCCCCTCTTTCTCTTGCCAATCGCAGCTCTGTTTAAGCCTTGCAGAAAGATGAGTCAAATCTACTTTATAACCATTAGCAATATACCAAATTAAATCGTACCAATCTCGCCCTTTTGGTCGACTACTCCAGTTTCGGCAGAGTATGGCATGTACTTTTCCTGCAAACAAAGAAGGGATAGTCATCGTATTTATCATAAAAGGTGCAGGGAGTAGTTGTGTTTTTTTCTCACTTTGAAAGTCTAGTGGGGGCTGAGTATCTACTTCAAATTTTATCTTGACCAATCTACCTTGTCCATACTTAGCTATCACATCATCAGGGGCTTTGATATTAAGTAAGTGTTGGGCTGTATTGCCTTTTAAAAAAGCTGATTTTATAACTCCCTCTAGGTTTTTGAGTTGAATGTTCACTTCAAATCCAAATGATTGTAAAGTCTCAACAATGCTTTTTTCATAAACCCCTAAGTCAAACTCCTCATTAGCCTCTAAGAGCGAAAAATCCAAATCTTCTGAAAATCTATCCAAACCATAAAGAATACGAAGTGCTGTACCTCCATAAAAAACAGCATGATTAAAAAATCCTCCACGGTAGAGTCCTAGCAAAACTATCTCTTGTAAAATCTCTCGCAGTGCTTCATAAGTTTTATCGGCTGTTGACAAATCATATTTTTCTAACATTTTTCCTATAGCAGGGTGTAACTCAGACATATTTTTTCCTTTTTAGTACGCTACTTAAACTCTTTAGATTATGAGACTTATACTTTTTAGCGATCTCTTCAATCAGCCTAACATCTAATTTTAGCAACGCCTCCCATTCGATACGTAAATCATAAAGCAGATACTTTCTCATCTTCTCATGTTTCAATCGCCCAATTCCTCTGTCTCCTCGTATCTTGTCACAAAGAGCTTTTTCAGGCGTAGCAATAAACTTCCCACCATCACACTCATCATAAAACCAATCAACACCCAAAGCATAAACATCCATAGGAATAGGTCGATAAGAGAAACGCCCCAAAGGTGTCTCAAAAACTTTTTTGGCATGAAGCGTCGCAGAGGTCACTTCATAAACCCTTTCAGGAATTAGCCCATAGTAAGAAAGAGCATAATCAAAAGAGATATAAGAGGGAGTATAGAGCCGATTAGCAACAGAGATTATATCTACAGAGCTATCTTGATAGAGGTCAGAAAAAACATAAAGACCTTTTTTTAAACGAATTAAAATTTGCTGTTTTACCATATAGCTAATCTTGGCATTTACATTTGAGACTTCATCTTTTAAGAGGTTGGCTATCTCTTCATGGGTAAAGACGGAGGTTTTTAGAGATTTTTTTAGTTTTTGGGTGTTCATTGGTTATTGTAGCATATTTGTTATTATTATATAGATAATATAGTGTAGTTATATTATCTATAGTATATTATCCTAGTTTTTCTATAGTTAATTTTAGTCTATTCTTGGCTTCTAGTAAATAAGGATGACTATTTGGTAAAATACTTTTTCGAATACTTACACATTTTGATAAGTAAAAATAAGCTTTCTCATAGTCATCTATAGCATAATATAAAGAGCCAATATTCATATATACCGTAGCTACTAATACATGATTTTCATCTAAAATGCCAATCACTTTTAATGCTTTTTCATATAAAGGTATAGCTTTAAAGGGTTCATTAATTGACATATGAAATACAGCTAAATTATTATAACCTTCTAATGTATCTATATATTCCCTACCTAAAAAAATTTCTTTCATTCGTATAGATTTATGAAATAATGATAATGCTTTTTGATACTGCCTTAAAAACTTAAATAATTCTGCTAAATCATCGTAATTACTAGCTAATCTTTGTACCGACAAGTTAATATTTTCTTTTGTTTCAATTGTAGGATTACTTGATTTTCCATCTCTTTAACATCATCTATAATCAGAAGCTTTTTACCCTCTAGGTTTTGGAGTTTATTCATAACTTCAGCAAACAAATCATCAATCTTTTCTGATTTTAAATCGAGTGAAGTAGAGAAAGCAGAGGCAAAACTTAGTTTTATATCTTCCTTGACTTGCACAAAACCATAGTAGTCAAAATCATCTTTGTGTTGATTGAGATAGTAGGAAGCCAAGGTACTTTTACCAATACCTCCAATACCATTGAGTAGAAGTAACATAGAGTTTTGATTTAGAAGTTCATCTACTTTTTGTAACTCATCTTTTCGTCCTACAAAGTCTATGTCGTTGGCTAGACCTGTTTGTTTTGTTAGGACTTTGGGGATGATGTGAGGGGCTTTATGATGATGTTCATGTTTGTCTCCTCCTACATTATCTCCTGAACCATGATGAGTTTGAGTAGTAGTATTATTATTTGAATTTCTCTTCTCTATATTAACCATATCACCAAGTCCAATATCTTCTAATGCCTCATCTCTTATTAACAATTCAGGCGTATTCAGCTCATTAGGATGTTTAATCTCAACCATCACTTTAGCTTGCTCAAAAGCCTCTTTTATAGTTCTACCTGTTGAGAAAGAGTTATAAAAAGCTCTTGCAAATGTAGTTGCCGTAGTTTCAAGAATAGAAGTATTCATTCCGATTACATAATCTATCTCACTAGCAATAGCCTCTCCTTGTATTTTGGAGTAACAAGCATCTAAAAATACAAGTCTAATGTTATCTCCCTTTGTTGTTTTAAAAAGATTTTTGAGAGCATTTATAGGTATAGGATGATAATCTTCTATTCTAGTAGCCAATTTTGGGATTACCTCTATGGAGTTTCTATGAGTTGTTATCTGAATAGATTGTTCTATAGTTCGGCACTCTTCATTTAGTGATAAGTTTCTATGTGGATTTGATGATACGAGTAAGATTTTTAGCTTCATGGGTTTTCCTTTATTTTATCTATAATCATTCAACAATAGATTAACTCTTTTTAACACATCTCCACCATTAAGATATTCCTCTTTTTGAGTCTTCATTAAACTCAAGTAAAAAAGTAGTCCCTTTATGAACCTCAGATTCAAACTCAATCCCAATCCCATACGCCTTACAAACTTTATGAACAATATTTAACCCCAAACCAAAACCACCCACTTGGTTTGTGGCTCGATAGAAACGTTCATAGATCTCAGCTTGATGCTCTTTTGGAATACCCATGCCTGTGTCACTGATAATAATTGTGTTGTCATTCACCACAATATCTATTTTTCCACCAATGGTATTGTATTTAATGGCATTGCTAATAAGGTTATGAATCAGTCGAACAAAACTCTCTTTGTCTATTTTAAAATAAATTTCCTCCTTATACTCAACACTTAATTTAATCTTTTTCTTCTCTGCTAACAGACTTAAATAGGTTAACTCCTCTTTCATAATATTATTAAGAAAAAGCTCCTCTTCTATTTGAGGTTTAATACTTTTTCCATCAAGCATTAAGTAAGTTAAATCTTTATGAATAGCTGACAAACGAGAGGCAGAGAGTCGAATACGCTCTAAGTTTTTAGGGCTATCAACCTTAGGAGCATCTACAGAGAGCATCAATGCTGTAATGGGGGTGTTCAGCTCATGCGTACTGTCTTTAATAAAATTGTCTAGCTGAATCCGTTTTGTCTGTATGGGTTTAATAAAAAGTTTCGCTAAAAAATAACCAATAATCGAAATGAGTAAATAGGTCAGTAAGAGAGAAAATAGTATCTGAAGTTGTAAATCTTTAACAAAGGTAGCCACTCCATTTTTCTCTATAACAATACTCTGCACCCCCAAATGCCCAAAGGTACTTCTGTCAACCAATATCATCTTATTACCTACCTGATAAAGCTGTTGAGAAAAGTCTATGATCTCTTTAATATTGGATACAATCACTTCATTGTTGGCATTATAAAAACCTATTCTATCGGAAAAGGTATTGACCACCTTATCTAAAGATAAGTGACTCCCACTCATATGGGCATGAATAATTTCAGAAGAGATCCTGCTCGCTTCCATCTGCATACTCATACGAGTTTGCTCATAAAAAAAACGAGATTCATTTTGATAAAAAAGATAAGCTATAATAGCAAACAAGATAAAAGAAGAACCCAAATACAAAGAGAGAAACTGATAGAGCGTTCGCTTCTCCTCTTTAATTAAATACATACCCCACCCCTCGAATGGTTGTTATCATCTCCTCACCAAAAAGTCGTCGTAAGTTTTTAATATAGGTACGAATGGTAGCAGAGGTAGGAGCCGTATCGTAAGACCAAACGTTGACCATCAACTCATCAGCAGAGATAACTTTTGTACGGTTATGTAAAAAATAAGCTAAAAATTCCCCCTCTTTCTTAGAGAGCTTCTCCTCCTTATCATTGATATGTAGTATATATGTTGAGAAGTCATAAGAGATACTGTCTGAGATGCTCATCAAACGCTCATCATCAATCTTAAAATGCCGTTTAATATTATCTATTCGAGCCTTCAACTCCACCATCTCAAAAGGTTTTTTCAAGTAGTCATTGGCACCCAGTTCAAACCCCTCCAAAACATCACTAGAACTGTTCATGGAAGTAATAAAAATAGCAGGAGTTTCATTTCCTGAATCTCTCAAGCTTTTTAAAAGTTCAAACCCATTAAGCAGAGGAACATTCACATCCAAAAGAAGCAAATCAAACTTCTTCTCAAAAAGTAGATTTTCAGCTTCAACTCCATTATAAATAGATGTTACCGTATGGTTATAATATTCAAGATGTTCTACGATGACTTCGGATAAGATAAGGTCATCTTCTAGGAGTAAAATTTTCATAATCTATTATATCTAAAAAAATTATTTCTCCTTCCGAACACTCATAGAATAAACAGCAGGAATAATAATCAAAGTAAGCACAGCTGAAGAGACAACCCCACCAATCATTGGTGCAGCGATTCGTTGCATTACTTCAGACCCTACTCCGTCAATATACATAATCGGTATCAATCCACCCAAGATAGCAAAGACGGTCATCAGTTTTGGACGCACTCGTAAAACTGCTCCCTCATAGATTGCTTCTTTTAGGTTTTCTTTGGTTCTATGGGTCACTTTGGCTACAGCCTCTTCAAGATAGATTATCATTACAATAGCTGTTTCGGTCGCCACCCCAATAAGTGATAGGAAACCGACCACTACAGCAATGGAGAAATTGAAGTTTAACATGTCCAAATAGATGATTCCACCCACAACAGCGAAGGGTAAAGTGAAAAATACTATCAAGGCATTTCTTACAGATTGTAGCCCTAAATAGATAAGTATAAAAGTAATAAAAATCGTAATAGGCACAATGAACAGCAAACGTTCCATTGCTGATTCCAAGTACTCACTCTCTCCTGCCCATTCATAGTAGTACCCTGCTGGTAATTCTAAATCTTCTAAGCGTTTCATTCCTTCTGCTTTATAGGCTTGTGAAGTTGTTCCTTGGTTGGGTGTAATGTAGATGAAGATTACTTTTTTACCCTTTTCTGCTTTTAATATAGAGGGAGCTTCTTTGTAGTACAACTTGGCAAAGGTCTCTAATGGTGCATAACCATACGGTGTTTTAATGCGTATTTTCCCTATGCTTGTGATGTCTGCTCTCTTCTCTTGTTCATAACGTACTGAAATGGAGTAACGTTTGACACCTTCATAGAGTGTGGCAACCGTACTTCCTCCAAAACCGTTGGAGATGGTATCTAAGATTAAGTTTTTATTGATTCCATATTCGGCTATTTTTGCGTCATTAAGGTCAATATTTAGGTAATAACCAGAGTTTGCTTTGTCGGCAAAAACAGACTGTGTTCCTCCATAGGCTTTGAGTCGTTGTTCTATTTTTTGTGCATAAATCGCCAATTCTTCACTGGTATCTCCATAAAGTTTAATACCTAAGGGGGTACGAATTCCTGAAAGAAGCATGTCTATACGCCCACGAATAGGGTACGTCCATGAGTTGGTCAGACCTTTTATTTGTAATGTCGACTCCATCTCATTTAAGAGCTTTTCATAGGTCATTCCCTCTCGCCATTCGCTTTGAGGTTTAAAGGTTATAATGGTCTCTATCATGCTTAATGGTGCTGGGTCTGTGGCTGTGTCGGCTCGTCCTGCTTTTCCAAAAACGGTGGCAACTTCAGGGAAGTTCTCTTTTAAAATTTTATCTGTTTTTTGGGTCAACTCTTTTGCCATATCGATACCAATTCCATACGGAGTTACAGGCATGTACATGAAAGTTTGCTCGTTTAATGGTGGCATAAACTCCCACTTTTGTTGCTGATAAATCCACACACCATAGGCAACAAAACCGACCAACACAAAAGGAACGGCATAACGCAAATATAATGCACCTTTTAGCAGTGGAGAGTAGAGCCAAATAAAGAATCGGTTCAACCAATTTTTATGCTCATCTAAAATTTTACCTCGTACTAAATAGACCATTAAAATAGGCACAATGGTTATAGAGATGATGGCACCTGTCAACATGGCAAAAGTTTTGGTGTACGCCAAGGGTTTAAACAACGCCCCCTCTTGACCTGAAAGTGAAAAGATAGGTAAAAATGAAACAACAATGAGCATAAGAGCAAAAAATATAGGTCGTCCCACTTGTTTAGATGCATTAAGAATAAGTTTAATTCGCTCTTCTCCCTCTAACTTTCCACCATATTTATCGCTGTGGGCTTGTAGCTTTTTATGAACATTTTCCACCATAACAATAGACGCATCTATCATTGCCCCAATAGCAATGGCAATTCCCCCAAGCGACATAATGTTGGACTCAACTCCTGCAAATTTCATCCATAAAAAAGTAATAGCAATGGTCAAAGGAAGTGTCAAAATAATAACCAAAGCTGAACGAAAATGAAGTAGAAACATCAAGACAATCAACAAAACCACCAGCGACTCTTCTACCAAAGTATGGGTTAAAGTATCAATCGCATTGGTAATCAAATCGCTTCTATCATAAGTAGTTACCAACTCCACATCATCCAGTTTTATCGCTTCAAGTTTTGCTTTTATCTCTTGAATGACAGCGTAAGCATTCTCTTTATATCGAACTATTACAATGCCTCCTATGACTTCGCCTTGACCATTTAGGTCTGCCATTCCACGACGATAAGAGGGCAGTAAATCTATCACAGCCACATCAGAGATTTTCAGAGGGTTTCCATTACGCGTTTTTATGACGATGTTCCCCAAGTCTTCCGAGGTTTTGGCATAACCAATGGCTTGGATAATCTGCTCATAACCATTTTCTAAAATAATTCGACCTCCACGGTCTTCATTATTCAGTTTAATGGCTTTTATAACATCTTGAATACTCAACTCTTGCTCTACTAGTTTCGATTCATTAATGGTTATTTGATAATTTTTCTCAAAGCCACCAACCGTTGCCACTTCTGAAACACCATTAATTCCTAAAAGTGCATACTTATAATAGTACTGTTGCAAATCATAAAGTTCAGACAAATCTTTGGTTTGAGATGTCAAAGCATATTCGTAAACCCACCCTATCCCCGTAGCGTCTGGACCCATTTTAATCTGTGCTGTTTTAGGAAAAGTAGGAAGCAGTTCATTAATCTTCTCAGCCACACGGTCACGAGAAAAGTAAATATCATGCCCCTCTTCAAAAATAACATAGACCAAAGCGTTCTCAAAAGAAGAGAAAGCTCGAACAGTTTTTGCTCCTGCTACCGACATGAGAGCATTGGTAAGTGGGTAAATAATCTGGTCTTCAATAAGTTGAGGAGATTGCCCTTGCCACTTAACAGAGACAATAATTTGGGGTGGTGTTAAATCAGGAAGTGCATCAAGTGGAGTATTTTTAATCGCCCATATGGAGGCCAATAAAAGCAGTATGGTCGTAGCGATAATTAAAAATCTGTTTTTCCATGAGAAATTTATGAGGGACTCTATCATTTTGGGACTCCTGAATATAAAAGTATATTGTTAAGCGTAGTTTAGCTTTTAGTTTGTGTAGGGGGTGTGGAGAAGAATATAAGTAATAAACAAAAAAACATTAAATAAAATATAATTTAATTTATAAAAATATAAGTGTTATTTAATGTTTTATATGTATAATTCGCTCCTATACATATTATAATCTTAGGAGTTTTAATGAGTCAACAAGAAAAAGTAAGTTACATTGAGTTTATCTCTAATGCTATTCAATCATATCAAGGGTTTACCTCATCAGAGAAAAAATTTGCTCTTGATAACATTAATGACTGGATAGACAACAGTGGTAGTCTCAGTACACTTATTAAGAAATTTTCTACATTATCGTTAGATATTCAACCTTTTATTCAAGAGAAAAAATTGGCACTCGTTTAATTTTCACTTCTCTATAAAAAGGTTCTCTTATTTTCACACGCTTTGTGAAAATAAGTTTTAGAAATTTCTACCTCAATTGATACCTATTTTCAAAACTTCTTAACAAAATAGACAAACCAACTGCAGCCACCATGTGCTTAATACTGTCTACGCTTATATAGCCATAGGTAAGGTTTAAGTAAAAACCATCCTAAAAAACTCCACAAAATTAGGGTAGAGAATAGTGCCAAAATACCTGCCTCTTCATGCAAATGTAGCAACGATGCTGGGTCAATATTCGAGACTAAAAAAAGATAGTCTAAACCCAAACCAAACAGAATACTTCCAACTATAATGCTGCCTAAATAGATATAGAGCGAGCGTGTTCCTAACATTTTTTTAACCACACCAATGGTCACAGTATTGGTCGCTGGTCCAGCAGAGAGAAAAACAAAAGCAGCACCAGCAGAGACACCTGAAAGCATCAAACCTGCAGCAATAGGTAGAGAAGCCGTTGCACAAACATACATCGGTACAGCAATAACAATAACGATGAGATAAGAGAGCCATGCATACTCAATCAGCACTTCACTTAAGTTACTAGGAATTGCTACCGTAATTAAAGCACCTAAAATCAAACCCAAAAAGAGAGGTGTGGCAATGTCTCCCAACAACGTACCAAAAGCATATTTGAAAGCACGACGTAAAGAGAATCTTTTTTTCTCTACAGTAGAGCTACAACATGACACTATTTCTCTTTTTTTAAATATAGAAGCTGTTGTAAACATACTGCTTTTAGTGACTACCTCTTCATCTTTATCAAAAATATTGGTCAAGATACCAGCTACCATAGCGATAATCATGGAAGTAATCGCTCGATAAATAGTAAATATCCAGCCAAATATCCCATAGGTAGCCAAAATAGAGTCTACTCCCGTAATGGGTGTAGAGATAAGAAAAGAGAGTGTCGCCCCTTTACTTGCTCCTGACTTTTTAATGCTTGTTGCTAAAGGAATAACGCCACAAGAACAGACAGGAAGAGGAATACCAAAAACTGTCGATTTAATCACCGACCAGATATTCTCTTTTCCTAAATGTTTGGTTACCAAGGTATCGGGGACTATCTCATGTAAAATTCCTGCAAAGAGTAATCCAAAAAGTATGTAGGGTGCCATTGCATTACTTAGGTTGATTAGTGCATCAATAAACCCTATTAAATATTCCATCATCACTTCTTTCTATATTTTTATTCTAAAGTTCTTACTATACCTTATTAATTATTAAACTCCTAAATTGCGTTAATTTTTGTGTATAATATTTTTTGTTTTTTATTTCATATTTTTTTATATAATCAGTCTCATTTTCTATGAAATAGTCACCAGTTATGAATGAATTTCTAAAATTTCCATAGAGTTTATGGTAAACTTTAAAAGCATATTTTAAAAAAAAGGATACAGATGAGACATATAATATTTTCAGCCATTCTACTCTTCTCCATAACAGGATGTGGAGGAGACTCAGCAGCAAGTAATAATAAAGAGCGTGCGATAGCTCCAGCAACGATAGAAAGTACAGAAGCAAACAGTACGGCAAACAATCGTATGGCGTTAGCTGTTCTTGAAAACAATAGCAGTGAGACCCCAGTTCCAGAACTCAATAGCACCATGGAACCCCCTCAAGTAGAAAAAATTGTAACCATATTTATTCATGGATACGATAAAAAAGGTTATAAAAAAGAGGCACTTTATGGAAGTGATGAAGCGTTAGAGAAACATTCAGATGTAGTAGATCTTGTAGGGTTTTCTACACTCAATGATGCTGGTCAATCAGAACTTAAAGATAATCTACTCTTAGCAACCAACTACTATGGTAATGAAGCACCAGACTACTATACAGAACAAGACATTAAAGATATAGAAGAGATTACAGCACTTCATGGTGGAGGTATTCCTCGTTATTCCCTTATCGTTGCTAAGTATGCCAAACATGTTATGCAAGAGTATAATGTTTCAAAAGTAAACTTCCTCTCTGCCAGTATGGGTTCACTTGTCACAAGATGGTTAATTGAAAACAACGTTGAAGATTTGGCTTCTGATAAAAAGATTGCAAAATGGCTCTCATTTGAAGGTGTTGTTCGAGGAAACTACCCTGCCAGTAGTAGCACACTTGTAGACCTAGCCGAGTTTTTTGAAAAGCAATCTCCCGATGTTGAACATATGAGTTATAATTGGATAGATAAACAGTTTTCAAGCCGTGCCATAGGTGACAGTGTTTACTATAAAGATATCCAACTCGGTTTTGAGACTTCAACAGATGACAATCTTATAGAAAAACTTCTTTCTAAATACTTGGTACTCAACGGTGGCTATAAGCCAAACGATGGATACCAACTTGCTAGAGATACCTACTTTGAGATGAACGATACAAACAAACTTTTTAACGACCTACCTCCCACCCACACCTACTTTCATCAAAACCATTTAGATTTGGCCGACCATCAACCAGCATGGGCTCAGGCTGTCACTTTTTTAACCTCTAAAAAAAGAGTGCGTATTACCCTTACCAAAGCAACGGTGAGTGATATTCATGAAGAGAGAAAAAAGATAAAAGTTTTCGGACATGTTGTTGCCTCACACAACTTTAAACCAGCAGAGATTGTCTTTTCCAGTTCCGTCGTTTCACCAAAGGTCGATGAACTTTGGGGCATAAGTAACCCTATCGACTCTAGAACTCTAAACAGTGGAGCATTACCTATTCACAAATATAAAGAAAATGGAGATACCAACACTTTAAACCAAGAACTCTTTAACGATTTTGTTCATCAAGATGAAACAACATTAACACTTCATCTTAACGCACATGAAATTGACTTTCATCTTAAATACAATAGAGAAGAGTTAACAGGTCATAAAACAGAAAATCTAGGTAAAGGAAGTATCAACATTCCTATGGAAAATGGTACACATCAAATATCAGGAGCTGATTGGGAAGGAGAAGTAAAAGTTGAGATTTTTGAATACTAGAAGATTTTTTAATGACGAAGCCAAGAGCTTCGTCATTACATTAAAAGTCCAACTTAACCCCAAAAGTATAATTCTGACTATCAAGCTCTGAAGATTTAACCGAACCAATATCGTCAAACTTGTTTCCATAATCGGTATAACCTACAAAGAGAGAAATCAAATCGTTATAATGGTAATTAACTTCCAGTCCATAAGTGAAGTTTGTAGAAGAGTCTGAAACTGTCTCAAGTGTTTCTTTCACCGTAAAATCACCATCTGTTTTAATCAAACCTGCTTTTGGAGTTACAGAAAATGCTGAGGTCAACGGAAGCGTATAAGTAGCAAAAAGTCCATAACGGCTAATGTCTTCTTTTGAAAACTCTGGATGCTCTGAGATGTTTTTAGAGTATTCTAATCGCAATCCAATATTACTTAAAACATTTAAACCAATAAATGCCGTTCCTATATCTCCATCATTATCACCTTTTGAGTACCCTGCACCCACTTGTGCAAAACTACCAGCCATCGCTAAACTTCCAGTTAATAGTAAACTGATTATTATCTTCTTCATATTGATTCCTTATATTAAAATTAATCTAAAAGAAATCTTACTCTTATCTAGATAAATTTTTGCTTTAAAAATAAAACTAACTATTTAAACTTGGAATAATCCCTAAAACCTTCTCTTTGTTCATCCTTCCACTAATAGAAAGAAGGATTACCATGCCTTGTCAAAGATCTTTTTGAAAGTCATAAGACGGCTTTTAGTTTTGAGCCTCACTATTTTTCTTTAATTATAATTGCTATCTTCAGAATCTTTTTCATTATTTATAAAAGTATTGTTCTCTATAACACTTTTATCTTGTAAACGTTTTAACGCTACTTTAGAAGCATTTTTAAAGACATTATCCTGAACATTCATATTGTCTCCACCCATAATATGATAATCATTACCATCAAAAATATTATCAGAAATTTTAACAAACTCACTCATACTTGTTCCAACAAAACCTGCTTTTTTATGAGAGGTTAGCTCAAAGATCGCTCCCACTCCAACTTGTCCGTTATCTATAAAATGATTACGATCAATATTAAACGTACGATTGGTATTATCAGAAAAGTCAATCAGTTGAATACCATCTTTTCTTGATTCTTTTATCAGGTTATCATGTATATCAAAATGCATTGTATCTACTATTTTAAGATGTTTATCTTTCCATAAATGAATTTCTATACCATCGTCACGAGAGTTTAAGAGTTGATTATGGGCAAATTCAAAACTTCCTTTTACTCTACTATCAACATCAATAGCATCATCACCAGAGTTTTTTATAATACAATGAGTAACTTTTCCTCCTGCCTCTTCATCAAAACTAACACCGTCTCTCTTTATATCAGAGATGTTACAATGATCAACAAGATTCTCATTTCCATAATTAAAAATGGCAAACTTTCCAGACTCTTTTACTGTCAAACCTATAAACTTAAGGTTTTTAGACTCTCCTTCTTTCATGGTGCCATCAAACATCTCTTGATTCTTATCATTGTTCCCAATAATTTTAGTACTCTCTATGTAAGATTCATCACCTGTTGTATGATACTTTGATGCAATGGTCAAGTTGTTTTGTGCTACTCGAATGGTATCGCTAACATAATAATTTCCTGGACTTAAAATAATGGTATCTCCATCTTTTGCATTGGCAACAGCATCTTCTATTGTCCCATAATCATTTGGTACATTGACAATAGTATGTTCATCAAGAATAGCTTCAGACAAACCAATATCATCTACTTTCATACTACCTTGAATTCTCATTCCATTAATTGAGACAATATTATTGTCAGGTTCATACTTTTTCAAATCTGCTTCTAAATCTCGACTAATTTTTTTCCATTTGCCATTCATCGAAGACGCTCCTAGAGCATGATGAATATACTTATTGCGAATCAATCCTTTATCTCTACTTGAGTTAGAATAGTAAAAATAACGTAGACCTTTGCTTGTTTCTGCATAAATATAGAGTTTATATTTTTCGCTACTTTTCATACTCCACTGTATGGTTTTCTCCTTTCGATTATTCCACGCCTTCCTACCGGACTTTGTTCCAATTTCATAACTGTTTGCTCGACCATCACCTTTCAACTCAATAACATTACTTTTTCTTTCATTGTCATAAATATTGCTAATAGTTGCACCCACGGGAGTATGGTCATATACTTTCCACCTATCTACACGGGTATCTTCTCCATCTTCATAAGTAGTTGAAAAAAGAAAACAACTTAAACCAATACTCAACAATAGTATGCTAGCTAAAACTCTAAAATAATTCATAGTATATATCCTCGTATAATATATGCTCTGTACAAGAACACTTAATATAATACAACAAAAAGTATTATAAAATATTAAAAAATATGAGTATATTTTTATTTTTTTCTCATTCCCATCCGTCCTCGGAAATGCCAATGGCAAAAAAAGAGACAAGGGCCGGATAATAGTGATAGATTCAAGTTCCCATATCCATTATTTAAACCTAGGATAATCTGTCAATCGTTCTATCTGCTCATCTAAAGCATTAAGTACATTGACCATTTGGTTTTGTAAAGTATAAAAAAGTTCCATGTGTGTGGCTGGAATATCATCTGTTCTTCTTATTTCTAAAAAGAGGTCATGCACTATCTCTCTTTTCTCTTTTGCCTCTTTTAGGTTTAAACTTTCTATCTCTGTATCTATTTCATTAATGGTGTAATACCACCTATCAAGTTCTCTACGGGTATAGAGATTATAGGCAGGAATAAATACTTCGATGAAAAAGGCAAACAGAGTTACTATTGGCAAGATAAATTTAAAAGTAAAATTTTGTAAACGATACATACTTTGAGCCGTCCAAAAGCTGTAATGCTCTTCATAGTAGTGCTTTTTCTCTTTAAAATAATCTTTGGAAGCCTGATGCTCTTCTATCGCCAACATGGAGGCATTGGGGAAAGTGTCTTCATCATGAAAAATATCCACATGAGAGTGTACTTTGGATGCTACTTGCAACATCAATCTTGACATATCCTTAGAACTTTTATAGGTTGCAAGTATGGCTGTTGTCGCCAAAAGTGTATGCTTTGTTTTTGGAATCTGTTTTTGTATGTCAAAGCCATTGGCATAAAGATGAACAATATGAAAGTTTTTATCTTTTTTAATAAAAAACTGTTTATACGATTCCGATTCATTAAAGCTCATAAGGTTAATGTTGGGAAGCATCATGATCTTTGGAACCAATGAACCATGAGGTGAGGCAACATAAAACATGGCATCTATCTGCTTATTTTTTAGTTGTTCCAAAGCTTCATGATTTGCCAAATTTTTAAACTCACTGTTAAAGCCATTGACCCCTGCTAGGTTCAACAGCTCAATGGCCGTAGGTCGAATACCACTCCCTTTTTGAGAGATGGCAATCTTTTTGCCTTGTAAATCTTTTAACTCACTAATGTTTTCATCATTATAAAAAATCCAAATCGGTTCGTACTCTACATTTGCCAATGCCAACACTTTAGGGTTTTCTGTTCCCCCTTGCACAAAAGCAAAATCAACCTCAGAGTTCAGTAACATTACTTGTGCTTCAACAGAACCTTTTGTGGGGACAATCTCTAACTCAATGCCCTCTTTTCTCAACTCTTTTTGATACTTTAATGCATCTTGGTAGTAGGTACCATCTTTTGCACCAATCGCCATTTTAATGCTATCTTTATGTAGACTACTATCAATGAGTATGTACGATATGGGCAAGATAAATAACAATAGAGAAAAAATGATGGGTTTTAAGAGTTTCATAAAAAGAGTATAACAAAATAATAAAGAGAAACACGATACTTAAGAACCGTACCGTGTTAAGAAAAAGGTTAAGGCTTAGTGACAACCACAACCTGTACCACAAGATCCACCTTCTGGTTGATGACCACCAACTACACCTGCTTCGATTTCTTCAGCAGTTGCTTCTCTAGCAGAAAGAACCGTTACAGAAAACATCAAATCTTTACCAGCCAATGGGTGGTTAAAATCAATGCTTACTTCTGTTTCTGTAAATGATTTAACAGTTACTTGAACCGTTTGACCATCTTCACCTTGACCATAAAGAGTTAGACCCTCTTTAAGTTCAACACCTTCAAATTGTTCAATTGGAAGTGTTTGAAGTGCTTCTGCATTGTACTCACCATAAGCTTCAGCAGCTGGAACCATAATGTCACCAGCTTCAGCAGGATTCATACCACATAAAGCATTTTCAAGACCAGGAATAACCTGACCTTTACCCATAATAAATTCTAATGGCTCACCTGAACCTTTATTACTATCAACAACATCAGTTGTTCCAGCTTCTTTTACTTCGTACTCAATACCTACAACACAATTTTCATTAGTAATTGTCATAGAATCTCCTATTAATTAAATTTTTCAACATGATAGCAAAGCAAACTTTATTGCTACTTAGGCTCTCTTTATATTCTCTTTTTAGCAATGGCTGCAGAACGCGTATTGGGATACGTTGATATAACATGCTGATAAAAACTGTCAGCTTGTTCACTCTCTCCACTCTTATCTAATGAGATGGCTGTATGCAAATAGAGTACCGGCATATAACTTGCTTTATCATAAAGTGAAGCACTCTGCTTATAATACGCTACGGCATCTTTATAATTAAAAGTATAATACGCCACTTCAGCCAAATAGTAGTTACTAGCAGCTGGTTTATAGTTGGCTGCCAATGCTTCTTCAAAATGCTCTTTTGCAGCAGCAAAGCTTTTTTTAGCAAAGAGTTGAACACCTTTTCTATAGGTGTCGGCAGAGTTACCTCTGATTTGATTGCCCAAATCTGAAGAACTACGAGGTATTTCCCGTAATCTACTTCCTGCCAATGCTTCCTTTAATTCAGCTTTTGTTACATAAGAGTTATTGATGGTATCAAGCATCTGTCCCATCTCCAATAGAAGATTATACCTCTTCTCAGAATCTGCACTCTCTTGTTCTGTATCACTATCTTTCGTTGACAACTGCTCTTTTAACTCAAGAATCTCTCTATTTTGTCCCTCGATGATGCTCATCAGGCCATCCATCTTTCGTTGTTGTTCATTGACCCTGTTTAACAACAATTGTAAGGCATTTTTATTGTCAACGACAGCTTGTTCTGTCTCTGTTAATCCATAAGGTGTTCCACTGTTGATATCTCCTGCACCATAAACTGAAGGTTCATAGGCATAGAGCAATGAACCAATACTGATGAATCCAAATAAAGCCACTTTTTTAAGATTCGGCATTTTCTGCCTCCCTGTACTGAATTTTAATTCTGCTCATCTTCTTATCCAGTTAAAATTACTCTACAACTTTAAATTCTACACGTCTGTTTTTCGAATAACATTCACGTGATGAACTTGTTGTACACTCTGGTGAACTTTCACCCATACTCACCAATGATATATTACCTTGGTTAATACCACGTGAAACCATGGTGTCTTTAGTAGCTTTTGCTCTTCTAAGACCTAAGGCATAGTTATACTCATCGGTTCCTGTAGCATCACAGTGTCCCTCAATTTTCAACTTGGCACCTTGAGAAATATCAGCTCTTAGTAAGCTTGCATTGTTAGAGATAATCGCCAACTTGTCTGAAGTAATGGCATACTGATCAACATCAAAGTATACATTTTGTACGCCACCTGCTCCAGCACCATACTTTCCAGATTCATTGTTTACATTTCCGTTAATTCCATTGTTTGCATAACCACCGTTAATTCCACTGTTTGTATAACCACCACCGTTAACACCATAGTTACCATTA
>Ga0256840_1001944_pt1 | contig 18717 bp, 18 predicted proteins | sample 355202metaG_FD_185969 | JGI IMG/M metagenome (GOLD analysis project Ga0256840, IMG submission 185969) | Hydrothermal vent microbial communities from Mid Atlantic Ridge, Atlantic Ocean - 355-202 | ecosystem: Environmental > Aquatic > Marine > Hydrothermal vents | place: Atlantic Ocean: Mid...
TTGCTCAAAATAACAAAGAGTATCTTGTTATAGTAGATGAGTCTCATGTGTCTTTGCCTCAGTATCGTGGTATGTATGCAGGAGATAAGGCTAGAAAAGATGTACTTGTTGATTATGGATTTCGTTTGCCATCGGCACTTGATAACCGTCCTTTAAAAGCTGATGAGTATATAGTAAAGGCACCTAAATATCTCTTTGTTTCAGCTACACCTGCAGAGTATGAACTAGATATGTCAGCTGTTACTGCTCATCAGATTATTCGTCCTACTGGTTTGCTTGACCCTGTTATAGAGATAAAGACATCAGATAACCAAGTAGAAGATATACATGATGAGATAAAAAAGGTTACTGTTAATGATGAGAGAGTCCTGATAACCGTACTTACAAAAAAGATGGCTGAGGCTTTGGCTAAGTACCTTGCAGACTTGGGCATAAAAGTTCAGTACATGCACTCTGACATAGATACAATAGAAAGAAATCAAATCATTCGTGCTCTGCGTTTAGGTGAGTTTGATGTTCTCATCGGGATTAACTTGCTTCGTGAAGGGCTTGACTTACCAGAGGTAAGTTTGGTCGCAATTTTAGATGCTGATAAAGAGGGATTTTTACGAAGTGAAACGGCACTTGTTCAAACTATTGGTCGTGCTGCTAGAAACTCTAAAGGTCGGGTTATACTCTATGCAAATAAGATAACAAAGTCCATGAAAAAAGCCATAGACCTAACAAGCGAGAGACGAGAAATACAAGATGCTTACAATAAAAAGCATGGTATTACACCTACTACAACTATCAGAGCTTTAGATGAGAACCTCAAAGTTGATGACCACGGTGATTTGTATGCAAAACATAATAAAAAAGATAAAATGCCAGCAAGTGAAAAGAAAGCTATCACAAAAGAGTTGATGCTCAAGATGAAACAAGCGGCAAAAGAGTTAAACTTTGAAGAAGCAGCAAGACTTCGTGATGAGATAATGAAAATAAAAAAACTGTAACAATATACTTTAATGACTTTGTTAGGACAAATCCTCCCTTTGGTCTGAGCCTAAAAAAGCCACTAAAGTATAAAGTTAACTAAGAAAAATAAAAGGAACTAGGGAATGGAAGATACATTTAGCAACTTAGAAACATACGGATATATAGGACTTTTTCTCTACTCTTTAGGTGGAGGGTTTGTAGCACTGCTTGGTGCAGGAGTATTGTCTTTTTTAGGGAAGATGGACTTAGCAACTTCTATGAGTGTGGCGTTTGTAGCCAATGCTTTAGGAGATGTACTTCTTGTATACCTCGCTCGCTATCAAAAAAGTATGATGATGCAAGGGATTAAAAAACATAGTAGAAAGTTGGCACTTTCACATATACTCATGAAAAAGTACGGTTCGTGGATTATTTTAATTCAGAAGTTTGTTTATGGTATAAAGACTTTAATTCCTATAGCAATAGGACTCACTAAATATGATTTTAAAAAGTTTATAATTCTTAACATTGGAAGTTCTGCTGTTTGGGTATTAGTGGTTGGTCTTGGAAGCTTTTACTCGGGTGAAGCCCTTGTAAAAGTTGCAGGAGTTGTAAGTGAGAAACCATGGATTGCTATCGTGATACTTGTTGTATTTGCTGGAAGTTTGTGGCTGTATTTGGAAAAGGCAACAAAGAAGAAAAGAAGTTAAATAACTTCTTAGTCTTCTAGAATAGGTCCAAATGGAGCAAAATCAGTATGATCTTTTGTTTGGTACTTTTTGTAGTTAGAGATAAACATCTCTGCTAGTTTATCTCTTGTTTTATCAAAAAGCTCTTTATCTTCCCAAGCATTTCTAGGGTTAAGTATCTCTGGTTTGATATTACCTAATGTTGTTGGAACTTGAAGTCTAAATGTTTTAGTAGTATCAAATTCAGATTTTTGGATAGTTCCATCTAAGATGGCGTTTATACATGCACGAGTATTTTTAATACTCATACGCTTTCCAACACCATAAGCACCACCAGTCCAACCTGTATTTACTAGATAAACATTTACATTATGCTCATCTATTTTTTTACCAAGTAAATCAGCATATACAGTTGGATGTAGTGGTAAAAATGCTTCACCAAAACAAGCAGAAAAAGTAGCAACTGGCTCAGTGATACCACGTTCAGTTCCAGCTACTTTAGCAGTGTATCCACTTAAGAAGTAGTACATCGCTTGCTCTTTAGTGAGTTTAGAAACAGGAGGAAGTACACCAAATGCATCAGCTGTTAAAAAGATAATGTTTTGAGGATGACCTGCCATAAGATCTTTTTTATGGTTTTGTATGTGCTCGATTGGGTAAGAAACACGAGTATTTTCAGTTTTACTACCATCTTCATAGTCAACTTCACCCTCACCATACATAACAACATTTTCTAAAAGTGCATTTTTACGAATAGCATTATAAATTTCTGGTTCACTTTTACCATCAAGGTTGATGACTTTTGCATAACATCCACCCTCGAAGTTAAATACACCATGGTTATCCCAACCATGCTCATCATCACCGATTAAAGCACGATGTGGGTCAGTAGAAAGAGTTGTTTTACCTGTTCCACTGAGTCCAAAGAAAAGTGCAGTATCACCTTTTTCTCCGACATTAGCAGAACAGTGCATAGCAAGTTTACCTTCTAGTGGCAACCAGTAGTTCATCATAGAGAAGATACCTTTTTTAAGCTCTCCACCATACCATGTCCCACCGATGATAGCCATATTGCGTTCAACATCAAAAAGTACAAATACTTCAGAGTTTAAGCCATGCTCTTTCCATTTATCATTTACTGCTTTACAAGCATTCATAACAACAAAGTCAGACTGAAATACTTCTAGTTCTGATTCTGTAGGACGAATGAACATGTTTTTTACAAAATGTGATTGCCATGCTATTTCTGTTACAAAACGAATAGATTTTTTTGAAGCAGCACTTGAACCACAAAAGACATCAGTAATATAGAGGTCTTTGTTTGAGAGTTGTTCTTGTGCTACAACAAGAAGCTCATCAAAGATTTCGGCAGTTACTTTCTTATTTACATCACCCCAAGCAATATACTTGTTTGAGGGGTCACGGTCAACAAAATACTTGTCCTTAGGAGAACGTCCTGTAAAAACACCAGTATCAACAGCTGTTGCACCTGTTTTTGTTTGCGATACTTCACCGTTATCTAACTCATGTTTAATAAGCTCATCATAACTAAGGTTGTGGTGAATATTCCCAACATTCTTAAGTCCTAAAGCTTCTAATTCTGATACGTTCATAATTAACCTTGTTCTACATTTTGTAGATATATTATAGATTCGAAATTATACTACTAATAAACATAAATTAAAAGTAAAACATGAAGATTTTTGAAAATTTAATATAATAAAAGTAAGTTTGAAAAAAAGTTTAAAAAACAAAATTAGTTTAAGAATAGTCTGATAAAATTACACTCTTTTAAATCGCTCGGTTAACTCAGTGGTAGAGTGCCTCCATGACATGGAGGTGGTCACTGGTTCAAATCCAGTACCGAGCACCATCTTCTTCCTTAATTAGTATCACCAGTCTGCGGATTAAATGTTGCAATGTTTTGTAATGCTTCATCGAATTGACTCGGATTGATAACAACTACATTTACACCTAATTGACTCAGACCAAATGCAAGATCTTCTGCAGTATCAAGTAGTAAAGTAAATATCGGTTGCATAGATTTTTTCTTTTGTATCTCTTTGATAAATCTTATTTTTTCAGGGTGCATGCTAATGTCATACAAAACAATGTCGTATTCATTTTTATCAAGCAAATGAAGTGCTTCATCATAGTAGCTAACCTTGTCTACCTTGAGAAATTGTTTTTCAAGAAGTGCAGTATCTTCGTTAAATGGTGATTTTTTATCTTCCACATAGAGTAGATTGTGTTGTGGTGTTTGTTTCATTTCTTTCCTTTTATTTGAAAAATTTTACTTGAGACTAGTGTCTTTGATTTGATGTTTTTAAATTCTTTTATAAGTTCTATCGCTTTATTTTTAAATACTTCTGCAAGAGTAGGTACATATATAGTGTCAACTGTGGCGACAAAAAGTTTGAGCCATATTCCGAAGTTTTTCTCTTTAATATGAGGGAGCTTGACATGTGCTCCTACAAAGTTTCCGTAGTAAGTATTTTGCCCCAAAAGTTGAGCTAACCAAAAGTCAGCTAAGAGATCTATATGCTCTACCCAGTCTTGATCGGTAATATCACTACCAAGTTCATGTATAAAAAAAGGGCCTAAATCTTCATCTAGCATAGTTTTTTCATAGAAAAGAGTCATGAGTAGTCTGAGGTTTTCTCTGGTTATATTAGTATGAAGTTTCAGTACTCATCCTTTTTTTAAAACGCAATTGTAGCAAAATTTGAAAAGATTGAGGTAAATGTATGTGTAAGGTTTCTGTGAATGGTGGAGACGTGCGGGATCGAACCGCAGTCCTAAAACTAATTTTCTACGACGTCTACATGCTTAGAGAAGTTGTTAAGGTTTAATCTTGCTTCACACTACTTGCAAAGCTACACAAGACGAGCCTCGGGATTCATATAAAGCTGAGACAGACTTTATATATATCTACATAGGGGTTATACTTCGAATCCGACTTATCTAGAGTCCATCGGTGAAGCAGCCCGTCCTCTAAGAGGGGGTAAAACTTATGCTACTGCGTAAGCTGGGCGGTAATTTGTATTGTTTGCATTTAAGCAATTGTGAGCCGTATAACGGAAATGCTCAGTCCGACATGCAATCGTAGACTATCAGCTCCAGTCGAAGCCAAGTCGTCCCCATAAGTTATGTTCAATACAAAACATAATATGTAAAAGTATATCTTATAAAAAATAATAGTTTCTTTTAAAGGCTATTTTTTCTTTAGACAAGGCGGAAATTGACGAAGCGAACTACTGTTCGTGAGTTAATTGACAACGAAGTATAAAGGGAAAAGAGTCATTAAAAGTGGTGGCCAATCTCGGAATCGAACCAAGGACACACTGATTTTCAGTCAGTTGCTCTACCGACTGAGCTAATTGGCCACGGTAAATGTCTATAAATAAAAAAGTTCTTTAAAAGTTACGGTGGTGGCCAATCTCGGAATCGAACCAAGGACACACTGATTTTCAGTCAGTTGCTCTACCGACTGAGCTAATTGGCCGTAATTTTAAAGAGCGAAATTATAGCCCGTAAGTACTGAAAGTTAGCTTATGTTTAGATATTTAGATAAACCATCGACAATAGCCACTTTTTCAAGCTTTTTTATCTTAGATTCTAATGTTTGAACGGTTTCGTCTTCACTTAAAAAAAGTTCTTTTTGAAGGATTATTTTGCCACTGTCGTACTCAGCATTTACTTCATGAATGGTGACACCACTTACTTGGTCTTTGTTTGCTATGACTGCCTCATGTACAAAGTGACCATACATTCCTTCTCCACCATATTTTGGAAGTAGCGAAGGGTGGGTGTTTACTACTTTGAAGTTGTCTGTTATAACAGCATCCAGTCTTTTCATATAACCAGCTAAAAATATATACTCGCATTTGTTCTGTTTGAGAAGTTCTGTTAATTTAGCATTTATATCTTCACAACTTTTCTGATTTACTATGCTATTGTTGATATTGTTCGCTTTAGCTTTTTGTAGAACTGGTGAGTTGGTGTTGTTGGATATAACCAAGCTTATCTTTAGAGGCAATTTTTTAGTTTTTATAGCTTCAAGGATAGTATCAAAACCACTTCCATTATGAGAAGCAAATATAGCGATGTTTTTCATCTAACGAATCTTAAGGCTGATGAGTGCAAGAAGGTTTGAGAGTATAGCAATAATCCAAAAACGCACGATTATTTTGTTCTCAGCCCAGTTTTTCATCTCAAAATGATGATGAATAGGTGCCATTAAAAAAATTCTTTTTTTGCGAAGTTTAAAACTACCCACTTGTAAAATTACAGAAAGTGTTTCTATGACAAATATAGAACCTATAAGAATGAGGAGCACTTCACTTTTGGAGATAATAGCCATGTATCCTAAAAATGCTCCAATAGAGAGTGAACCGCTATCACCCATAAACACTTCTGCGGGGTGGCAGTTATGCCAAAGAAATGCGAAAAGTGATCCACTTAAGGCACTTGCAATGATGATGACTTCGCCTATGTTAAAGTGAGGTAAAAGAAGATACTCACTAATTTTTATATGTCCAATCGCATAAACAATGATGCTTAAAGTGGTGAGTGAAATAATGGAAGGAACAGTAGCAAGCCCATCAAGACCATCTGTTAAGTTTACCGCATTTGATGTCCCCACAATTACCATTATCCACAGAATAAGCGAAAATGCACCCATACTTATAAGAGGGTGTTTTAAAAATGGAAGATAAAAATCTGTGTTGAAGTCTGCAACAAAGCATAAGAATGAAGCGATAAGTAGAGCAGAAACAACTTGTAAAGCGAATTTAGTTCTGGCTTTTAGACCTGCAAGGTTTTCGTTTTTTCTGATTTTTGCATAGTCGTCTTGAAAACCAATAAGGGAAAATAAAATAAGGGTTAAAAGTGCACCAACTGCATAAAAGTTAGAAAAATTAATAGTTAAAAGGGAGGCTACAATAGTCGCACCAATAAATACAATACCACCCATAGTTGGGGTAGATGCTTTTTCTTTATGACGCTCGGGTGCCCATTCGTTAATTGGTTGTACACTTGATGTTCTTTGTGCCCATCGTATAAAAAGAGGGAGTAAAATGAGTGTAAATACAAGTGCTAAAAAGAAAGAAATTCCTGCACGAATACTGATGTAACCTAAAATGTTTATGTTGAAAAATTCGTGTAGCCAGTATAGCAATATGTTTCCTATTAGTTATCTGTTTGTATTTTTAAAGTGACATTATAGTATAATCCTAAAATAAATTTACATTAATAGGAATAAAGTTGAGCAAAAAAGCAATTTTAGTCATCACTGATGGTATTGGTTATTCTGATAAAACAGAGTTTAATGCATTTTATAATGCAAGTAAACCAACATACGACAAACTTTTTAAAGAGACACCACACTCACTTATAGACACATTTGGTTTAAGTGTTGGTCTTCCTGAGGGTCAGATGGGAAATTCTGAAGTAGGGCATATGAGTATCGGTAGTGGTCGCGTTTTGTATCAAGACTTAGTAAAAATTTCTTTAGCATTGAGTGAAAATAGTTTAGAATCAAACGCAGAGTTACAAAAACTTTTAGGCACTTCTGATAGACTTCATTTAATAGGTCTGATGAGTGATGGTGGTGTCCATTCTCACATCGATCATTTCATGGGTTTAGCAGATATTGCAGCTAAAGCGGGTAAGAAGGTTTTTCTACATCTTATAACTGATGGTCGTGATGTTTCTCCTACTTCTGCACAAAAGTATTTAAAAAAAGTACATGAACATTTAAATGAAAATGTAAGTATCGCTACAATTTCAGGTCGTTTTTACTCTATGGATAGAGATAATCGTTGGCAGAGAATTAAACGCGGGTACGATGCTATGGTAAATGCTGAGCCAAAAACTGGTTTTAACCCTGAGGCTTATATAGGACATTCGTATTCTCTTGGTGAAACAGATGAGTTTGTTGAACCAGTCGCGTTTGATGGTTATGAGGGCATGCTTGAGGGTGATAGTGTTCTTACTGTAAACTTTAGAAGTGATAGAATGCGTGAACTGGTTACGGCACTTGGAGCAAAAGAGTTTAGCGAATTTAGTAAAGAAGATATGAGCTTAAACATCGCTACGATTACAGAGTACGATAAAAGTTTTCCATATCCTGTACTTTTTAGAAAAGATGTTCCTAAAAACACACTTGCTGAGGTCATAGCAAATGCAGATTTAAAGCAACTTCATACTGCTGAAACAGAAAAGTATGCGCATGTTACTTTTTTCCTCAATGGTGGTATAGATGAGCCGTATCAGAATGAAACGCGAGTGCTCATTCCTTCTCCTGATGTAAAAACTTACGATATGCAACCTGAGATGAGTTGTAGTGCAGTTGGAAATACTGTTTTAGAGGCAATGGAGAGTGAGTATGACTTCATAGTTGTAAACTTTGCAAATGGTGATATGGTTGGACATACTGGTGACTTTGAAGCTGCTAAAGAAGCAGTAAACGCAGTAGATACACAGCTAGGAAAGATAGTTGCAAAAGCTAAAGAGCTTGACTATGCTCTTGTCATCACTTCGGATCATGGAAACTGTGAAGAGATGAAAGATGATGAGGGAAATACTTTAACAAATCATACAGTTGGTAAGGTTTGGTGTTTTGTCGAAGCTGAGGGTGTTACTAAAGTAGAAACAGGGGCTTTAAACAACATCGCACCGACAGTTTTAAAACTTATGGGTCTTGATATCCCATCTGAGATGGATCACTCTCTTATATAAACGCCAAAGGAAGTAATTCCTTTGGCTACGTTAACACTGAGTTTTCTTCAGCAGAAAGCTCGCGCACTTTGTGCTTTAAATAAAATGAATAAAAGGAACTTTTGAATGAAATTTAGTGGAAAAAATGTTTTAGTAACAGGGGCAAGCCGTGGAATTGGGGCTGAGATAGCAAAAACTTTAGCAGGTTTTGGTCTTAAAGTATGGGTAAACTACCGAAGTGGTGCAAAAGAAGCAGATGCAGTTAAAGAAGCTATAGAAGCTGATGGTGGCACTGCTGCTGTTATCGGTTTTGATGTAAGTGATGAAGCTGCTTATGTAGATGCGATAAAAACTATTGTAAGTAGTGATGGCGAATTATCTTACCTTGTAAACAATGCAGGTATTACAAACGATAAACTAGCACTTCGTATGAAAACAGAAGATTTTATGTCGGTGATAAATGCAAACTTGACGGCTACTTTTATAGGAAGTCGTGAGTTTTTTAAAGCGGCAAGAAAGAAAAAATTTGGTGCTGTTGTAAACATTGCTTCAATAGTTGCAGAGACTGGAAATGCAGGACAGACAAACTACACAGCAAGTAAAGGTGGCGTAATCTCTATGACTAAATCTTTCGCACAGGAATCGGCAACAAGTGGTATAAGATATAACTCTTTAACTCCTGGTTTTATCTCTACAGAGATGACTGAAGTACTGAGTGATGAGATAAAAGATGCGATAAACGCGAAGATTCCTATGAATAGAATGGGTCAAGCTAAAGAAGTGGCTGAGGCAACAGCATTTTTACTCTCTGATCATGCAAGTTATATTACAGGTGAAACACTCAAAGTAAATGGTGGAATGAATATGGCATAATGGCTTTTTTTAAGCTAGATTTGCTATAATTATTCGATTAAATTAAAATACAGGAGCTATAATGGCACTTATCGACGATATTAAAGAAGTAGTAGTAGAACAACTGAGCGTAGACGTAAACGAAGTAAAAGAAGATGCGAAATTCGTAGAAGATTTAGGTGCTGATAGCCTAGATGTAGTTGAATTAGTTATGGCTCTTGAAGAAAAATTCGATATCGAAATTCCTGATGATGAAGCTGAAAAAATTCAAACTGTTGCGGATGTAGTTGCTTACGTAGAAAGCAAGTAGTCTAAAGCTAACCTAAACTAGGCATTTCGCTTGGTTTAGACCAAATACTTTTAAAAATGCATACTTTAGAGAGCATGGGTTTTTAAAAGTATTTTATTATTTATGTGGAGAGTATATATGAGAAGAGTTGTAGTAACTGGTTTAGGAATGATAAATTCTGTTGGAAATGATAAAGAGAGTTCTTTTAAAGCTATTTGTGATGGCGAATGTGGAATTGATACTATTACGATTTTTGATCCAGAAAACTATGCTGTTAAAATAGCTGGGGAAGTAAAAGATTTTGATCCTGCAACTGTTATGGCTCCAAAAGAGGTGAAAAAAGCGGATAGATTTATCCACCTTGGTCTTAAAGCAGCACAGGAAGCTATGCTTGATGCAAACCTTCCTGAAGATACTGACTATGAAAGATTTGGTATATCCGCTGGATCTGGTATTGGTGGACTTCCTTCAATCGAGAAAAACTCAATTATATTGAGTACTCGTGGTCCTCGTCGTATCTCTCCATTTTTTATCCCAGGCGCTTTAGTAAATATGCTTGGTGGTTTTGTATCTATAGAACATGGAACAAAAGGTCCAAACCTTTCTTCTGTTACAGCTTGTGCAGCAGGAACTCATGCGATTAGTGAAGCATGTAAAACTATTATGTGCAATGGTGCTGAAAAAATGTTAGTTGTAGCTGCTGAGTCTGCTATAACTGGTGCAGGAATTGGTGGTTTTGCTGCTATGAAAGCACTCTCAACTAACAATGAAAATCCAAAAACAGCTTCTCGTCCTTTTGATGCAAACCGTGATGGTTTTGTTATGGGAGAGGGTGCAGCTTCTTTAGTTCTAGAAGAGTACGAATCAGCAGTAGCACGTGGTGCTAAAATTTACGGTGAGATTATCGGTTTTGGTGAGTCTGGTGATGCAAATCATATCACAACTCCATCTCTTGATGGTCCAGCTCGTGCTATGAAAGCCGCTTTCAAGATGGCAGGTGAGCCTAAGATAGACTATGTAAATGCACATGGAACTTCTACACCTATTAACGATAAAAATGAAACAGCAGCAGTGAAAGAACTTCTCGGTGATACTACACCTCCAATGTCTTCTATTAAAGGACAAATCGGACACTGTCTTGGTGCCGCAGGCGGAATAGAAGCAGTAGTATGTTTAATGGCTATGCGTGATGGTATATTACCTCCAACTATCAATAATGCTACAAAAGATGAAAATTGTAACCTAGATTATATTACTGAGGGTGCAAGAACTGCTGAAGTAAATATAACTATGAGTAACTCGTTTGGTTTTGGTGGCACTAATGGTGTTCTCATCTTCAAAAAAATCTAGTTAAAAGGGTTTAATTTGGCTACATACTTAGACTTTGAACATAAAATTAAATTTATTCAAGAAGATATCATCTCTGCTCAGGTTCGTCATGACCATACAGCAGTAGAGGAACAAACAGCACGACTAGATAAAGAAGTTGAAAAGACTTTCTCAAACTTGAGTGATTTTCAAAAACTACAACTTGCTCGTCATATTGATCGTCCTTATGCACTTGACTATATAAATATAATTATGAAAGATAAGTATGAAATTCATGGAGATAGACACTTCCGTGATGATGCGGCTATTATCTGCTATATGGGTTATATTGGCGATGAAAAAGTTATGGTTATTGGTGAGCAAAAAGGTCGTGGTACGAAAAATAAGTTAAAGCGTAATTTCGGTATGCCTCATCCAGAAGGTTATAGAAAAGCTCTTCGTGCTGCAAAAATGGCTGAAAAGTTTGGTATGCCAATACTTATGTTAGTAGATACTCCGGGTGCATATCCAGGACTCGGTGCAGAAGAGAGAAACCAATCTGAAGCAATTGCTAGAAACTTGATAGAACTAGCAGAAATAGACACTCCAACAGTATCTATAGTTATCGGTGAAGGTGGCTCTGGTGGAGCACTTGCTATCGGTGTTGCAGATAGATTTGCTATGATGCGCTACTCTGTTTTTTCAGTAATATCTCCAGAAGGTTGTTCTGCTATTCTTTGGAATGACCCTAAAAAGAGTGAAGCTGCAACAAACGCTATGAAAATTACATCAGGTGACTTAAAAGAGTTAGGTTTGATTGATGATATTATCAATGAGCCACTCATAGGTGCACATCGTGAAAAAAGTGCAGCAGCAGATGCAATTTCTGAGTACTTTTTAGCACAAGTCAAAGATTTAAGAGCTATGAGTAAAGAGGAAAGAATGGATGCCCGTTATAAAAAACTAACAGCCCCTGGTGCTTTTAAAGAGTAGACTCTTTTACTAGCACTTCTTCTTTAAATAGAGGATCAAATTTCGGTCGCTTCAGCCTTGGAGCTGACTTTGAAAATTTTATCAAATCTTCTACATTATTTAAACTCTCATTACAATTTTTCAAAGATAAGATAAAAAGACCATAAGTTGTCATCACATCACTCATAGCACGATGGTGTGATGGATTTGGATTAAGTGCAAACATATCGTTTAAGTAGGATAGTCCATATCTAAACGAAACTACACATCGCTCAGCTAGAGCGAGTGAACAAAGAGGACGATTAAGCAGAGACTCTAATCCAACTTTTTGCATACTTGCAGAGATAAAGTTATAGTCAAACTTAACATCATGTGCAACAAAAACAGCATCCCCTAAAAAGAGTTTAAACTCCATAAGCACAGTTTTTAAGTCTGGTGCATCAAGAGTGTCTTCTACTTTTATGCCTGTAAGTTCACTTATGACAGGGTTTATCTCTTTAACAAATACAAGGTTATCAAACCTATCAGTTATGACACCATTTTTTACTTTGACAGCAGCAAGCTCTATAATCTGATGCTTATCTATTTTAGAGCCATTTGTTTCAATATCTACTATACAAAATTCGGCATCTTGCATTTTTATATACTTGGTATCGAAGTAAAAATAACCCTGTCTTTTAATAATGTTGATACCTTGAGCCTTTGATATCTCTATAAACATATCTATACTCTCATCTATTTGAGCTTTTAAAACTTCTAAGGGAAGACCACGAGTTGCTAAACGCGAGACACTTTTTGCATCAAGTGGAAATGATTTATTGAGCATTTTTTATAAAATCTTGTATCTTTTGTGAATCTTTTTTACCATGACTTATCTCAACACCAGAACTGACATCAAGCGCATAAAAGCCGTATTTTTTTAAACTTGCTACATTAGAGCTATCGAGTCCACCCGCTAGGATTATTTTTGAGCAGTCAATGTCATCAAACCATTCGATATTTATGCGTTTACCTGCACCACCATAAGCTTCGCAGTAAGCATCTACAATTCTATACTCATTTTTGTACTCTAAAATATCTTGAGCATTTTTTGCTCGCGATACTTTGAGAAATGGAACTTCAAGAGCATTAACTAACTCATCTGTGGGAGTAAAATGAAGTTGTGCAAGTGTAGCACCACTCTCCTTGCAGTGAGTGTTGATAGTTTGGGCAGATTCATTTACAAAAAGGGCTACTTTTTCTACAAAAGGAGGGAGTTTAGAGATGATTTTTTGAGCATTTAAGGGAGAGATATATCGTGGTGATTTTTCATAAAAAACAAAACCTAGAGCATCTGCTCCAGCTTCAATTGCAGTCATAGCATCCACGTAAGATGTTATACCACAGATTTTAATTCGCATTATATTTGTAAGCTCTCAATAGCTTTTTTACGGTCTGAATTTTTAAAGACATAAGACCCTGCAACTACAACATCAACACCTGCATCTTTGAGTAGCTTAATGTTTTTATCATTAACACCACCATCTACTTCGATAAGACAGTTCGAATTTATTTTATTTCGCATTACATTTAAACGCGATGCTTTTTCTATGACTGAGTCTATAAAACTCTGTCCACCAAAACCAGGGTTTACACTCATAAGAAGTACCATATCTAAGTTTTTTAATAAAAACTCTATAGACTCAGGTGGTGTATGAGGGTTTAAAACGATAGCTGGTTTAATTCCTAAAGAACGAATTTTTTGAATTAAACGATGTGGATGTTTCTCTTCTTCTATATGAAAAGAGATATACTCAGGTTTGAGGGGTGCAAAAAGTTCTACAAAAAAAGTATTGTTCTCAACCATTAAGTGAATATCTAAAGGCTTTGTAGCACAAGCAGCTACGGCAGAGACTACAACAGGCCCTATTGTAAGGTTTGGTACAAAGTGTCCATCCATTACATCTACATGAACAAAGTCACAGCCTGCATTACATATCTCTTCTACATCGCGTTGTAAGTTTCCAAAGTCAGCAGAGAGAATACTTGGGGCTACTTTCATATCAAATTCCTTTAGTTATATTAGTGAAATTATAGATAAAAGTAGCTTTTTATCTTGTTAAGAAGAAGATAAATTTATCATTATTAAAGGACAAATCAACTTGAACCCCTTTTTTATCTTGAACTATTTCAAGGAGCGAATCTATATTGGGGTAGGTACGAGGTAAGGTTATATCAACACTTATATGCTCATCAGCTAAAAGAGTTTTTACTTTTCCACCTACTATGTTTACAAGCTCTGCTAATGTATCTAACACAAGTTCCGTATCATTAGTCTCCTCTCCAATGAGAAGTTCACAAGCTTTTTTAGCAATCTCAGTAGGAAATACTAATATAACCATGCCATCCATATCGCCATAAAATCCAATAGAACTAGCAATTTTCCCCTCTTTAGGGCTTATATCTATTGTGTTTATATTCGCTGACTCTTTTATCGCTTTAGAATTCGTCATCATCTCTATGGTACCAACAGTTGCATCTATGAAATTTGGCAGTTCAGTTACTGTTGTTTTATTTATTGCACGTTTGTCTTTAACATTTGAGGCACTACTTGCCCCCAACTCCTCAAGCATATCTTTATCTTGTAAGATATCATCCATTTGACTAAAAAACATAATCCCTGAGTCTTCTAGTGTCTCTTTAAACTCTTTAGGAGTTTTATCGAAACTCATTCCAACAAAACAGATAGTGGCATTGTATTCTGCCCCTGCTGAAGAGAGTTTGGAGAAAAAGTTTAGTGCATGGACATTCATACTTATTACTTTATAGGCATCAAAGATAAAAAGACGAAAACCTACATTAAGGGAGTTGTTGTGATAAGCAATGTTAAAAGTATTTCCTATCTCTGCATCTAAAAAAGAAGATACCGTATAGATGATAGCATTACCAGTCACTCGTGTTGCTACTTTTTGCCCCATCTGTCCAAGGTATGTGTCTGTAATGATAATATCGTAAGCATTCTCAGCATCAGATTTTTCTTTAAACTCACTATAACTTTGTGCAACGATAGGATTGTGTCCACTATCGTGAAGTTCTATAGCCATTGCTGCTCGTTGTGACTTATCTTCATTATATAGAAGAATATTTTTGTTTTGATTTTTATAATTTGCTGAAAAAAGTGTAGCTATTTCTTGTGTTTTAAAGAGAGAAAAGTTTAAGTCATCTTGATAAAACTTAACAATAGCAGCATACTTTTTTGTATCATAATCGCAAAAACCTACAGTACAATGGTTCGCAGAACGAACTTTTTGAAACATCTTAACAAATGAGTCGAGTCCATTACGGTTAAAGAAGATAACTTTTTTTAAAGAGACTAAAATCATATCAGCATTTTGCGCTATAGTTCCATCTATATCATCAATACTTAGAAAAGAGTTTCCCGATGAACCATCCAAAAAGCCTTGTGGTGTGAAAATCCCAATACCATTTTTTACTACAGCTCTCATGATATCTCCATCACTTTTGAAAACTCTTCATAAATATCACTAACATACTCAACTTGAAAATCTATAAAGTCATTAAGTTCGGCTTCTACATATTTTTCTTGCGAAAGAGTATAAAAAAGAAGTAAATGCATCCATTTTCCTAAGTTATTAGTAGTTTCATCTTTGGCAGGTTTTACTCCTGAAGCTGATTGTAAAATATCTGATATAGCTTGAGGCATTTCCCACTTTTGTGCTATTTGTTCACAAATATCAAACAAGTCAAGACCACAGAGTCTTTGAAGTACTGTGTTTAAGTCAATTTGATTTACACTACGAAGAAGGTCAACATCTGCTTTTTTCTCACAAAAGAGTGCTTCACTTACGATAATACTAGCGGGGAGTAGAGATATTGAAGATAAAATGTCTTTGTCATCAATATGTAAATGATTTAATATTTTTTGCCAGTTAACAGATAGGTCCGCTTGTAAGTTGTAAAAAAGTACACGATTGAGTTTAAAAAGAATCCATTTTGAAGGAGATAAAAGCGTCATCATATAGTTATAAACAACTTGTTGAGAAGCGGATACTCCTAAAATACCAAAAATTTGTGATACATCACTTACTTCATTTCTAAAACCATAGATTGGTTTGTTTACAAGGACTTTAAGATAAGAGCTGAGTGCCTTGTCTTGTGCGGCAGCATTAGCCGCTTTAACTAAGTCTCCTGCGTTTAAGTGCAGAAGAGTCTCTTTAAGTGCTTGAGGGGCAGGAGGAATTTTTTGTATAAAATTATCTATAGTGTCTTTTTTAATCAAAATGTTATACTTTATGTTAATCTGCATTATTTTAGCTACAATTATATAAAAGTTATCTAAAACTATCAAATACCAGAATTTAAATCTGAAGTGTATATCGGCTTAAGTTGCAGTTTTGCTTTTATTTGGTACAATTCGCAACTTTAAAATATCATTCAAGGACTCTAACATGGCAAGAAGATGTGCTATTAGCGGCAAAGGCCCTATGAGTGGGAACAATGTTTCTCACGCAAAAAACAGAACAAAGCGTCGTTTTTTATTAAACTTAAGAACAGTTCGTATCACTTTAGAAGATGGTACTACAAAAAAGATCAAGATCTCTGCAAGAGAGCTTCGTACACTTAAGAAAAATTCGTAAGCAGTAGGAAAAAATTATGAATCTTTTAGTAAGGATTCGTAAGTTTCTTAATTGGGAGATAACTCCCAAACCTGACCCTAAGCTTCTTCCTGAAGTTTATCCTCACCTAAAACCTTTTCGACTCCCTTTAATACTCACTGTATTTGTTATGCTAATTGGAACTATTGGTTATGTAATCATAGAAGACTTCCCTATATTTGATGCTATTTATCAAACAGCTATAACTTTTACGACAGTTGGTTTTGGAGAGGTACATGAACTCTCAAATGTTGGAAAAATCTTTACGATTAACTTAATAATTGCAGGTTTTGCAGTCTTTTCAAGTGCTATCGGTATTTTAGTTTCTGAACTAAACAAGGGTAAAATAGTTTCAATATTAAAGGAAAGAAGAATGTTATATAAAATAGTTAGACTTAAAGAGCATTTTGTTATTTGTCATCATAATGATTATACGATTGAAGTGACAAATCAACTTCGTAAAAATCATATTCCTTTTATTGTAGTGGATCCTCGACCAGAGATACACGAGTGGGCAATTGAGCATAAATATCCACACTATCTACAAGCAGAACCACATGCTGAGCTCTCAATGCTCAAAGCACATCTTTCTTCTGCAAAAGGGCTCATAGCACTCTCTAGTTCTATCTCAGATAATATTGCATTGATTGCATCTGTAAGACTTTTTGAAAAAGAACATTTTTTACCTCGACCTTATTACATAATCTCATCTGCTGAGAGTATGGGGGATGTAGAAAAATTGAAAAAACTTGGGGCAGATACTGTTGTTAGTCCAACTAAATTAACAGCACAGCGTGTGAGTGCAATGGCCGCTCGTCCTGATATGGAAAATCTACTAGAAGAGTTTCTTTATAAAAGTGATAACCCCCTTGATATGCAAGAGATATTTGTACCAAAGTTCTCATGGGCAGTACTTAAAAAACTCAAAGAGACACACATTCGAGAGATGACTAACACTTCAGTTGTAGGTATAACAAAAAAAGATGGAAAGTTTATCAGTATGCCAAAGGGTGATGTCCTTGTAACGAGTGAGTGTAAACTACTTGTAATCGGTACACAAAAAGGTATAGCAACAACAAAAGGTCTGGTAAGACAGAGAATTAAGCCTAAGGAGCTGAAGTTTGTATAAGTTAAGTGAACTTTTCGATGGTGTTTGTAGTGCCAAAGGTTTTTTTGCTGATGGTATTAGTGCTGGTTTAAAAGCAGATAATGCAAAAGATATGGCGTTTATCTATTCAGATAAAGAGTGTGAAATCGCTTGCGTTTTTACTACAAACAAGATGACAGCAGCACCTATTCGACACTTTAGAACAAAGGGTGATTTTAAAACAAACTTTGTACTTATTAATGCAAAAAATGCAAATGCTATGACTGGAAAAATAGGTATAACAGATATAGAAACTATTTTATCAACACTTCCAAATAATATTATAAACCCAGTTATGAGTTCAACAGGTGTTATCGGTGTGCGTTTACCTCAAGAGAAAATAATCGCAGGGGCAAAACTCTTTGACCTTACAAAAAAAGAGCCTCATTGTGCAGCAAAAGCGATAATGACAACAGATAGTTTCTCAAAAGAGAAAGCTTTTAAAGTAGAACTTGAAGATGGCACTGTATTTAGCATTGGGGCTATGGCAAAAGGTGCTGGTATGATAAACCCTGCTATGGCAACTATGTTATGCTTTATCACAACTGATGCAGATGTTAGTAAAGATGAGATGCAAGAAATTTTAGATGAAGTGACAGTTACTACATTTAATGCAGCAAGTGTTGATGGTGATACTTCTACAAATGATACAGTAATGCTTTTAAGTAATAAAATCTCAGGAGCATATAATAGAGAAGCTTTTAAAGAGGCACTAACGAAGATAATGCTCTTCTTGGCTCGTGAAATGGTGAGAGATGGTGAAGGTGCTACAAAGCTTGTTACTTATAAGGTTACAGGTGCAAAGAATGATGTTGAAGCAGAAGTAGTAGCTAAAGCACTCTCAAACTCACTTCTTGTAAAAACAGCACTCTATGGAGAAGACCCAAACTGGGGACGTATAGCATCAACTGTTGGAGCAAGTGGAGTAAATGCAAACGAAGAAACACTAAGTATCTCGTTTAATGAACTCTGCGTTTACGATAGTGGTACGTTACTCTTTGATGATGCTATGGAGGTAGAAGCTTCTAAAATAATGAAGTTAGATTCTTTTAGTATCTCTTGTGATTTAGGTTTAGGAGAGGGTGAGTTCACATCTTTTGGATGTGACTTAGGTTATGAGTACGTTAAGAT
>Ga0256840_1001945_pt1 | contig 18700 bp, 20 predicted proteins | sample 355202metaG_FD_185969 | JGI IMG/M metagenome (GOLD analysis project Ga0256840, IMG submission 185969) | Hydrothermal vent microbial communities from Mid Atlantic Ridge, Atlantic Ocean - 355-202 | ecosystem: Environmental > Aquatic > Marine > Hydrothermal vents | place: Atlantic Ocean: Mid...
GGATCAATCTTCTCTTTTATATGAACTAGTGCTTCAAGAAGCGTTTTGGTGCTGCTTGGAATCTCATAGGTAGTATCTAACACTTTTATCTTCATCTTTTAAATCCTACTAAAATCTCTCCATCTTTAAAAGATACAATGGAGTGCAAGGCTTCACTTGAAGGCTTTTGAAAATCCTCTCTAAAGTGAGCACCCCTACTCTCTTCTCTTTTCAATGCACTAAGAGCTAAAGCCTTTGCAACTAACAGTGAGTTTGAAAATTTTAAGTGAGATGTTAGCCAAGTGTTATGCACTAAGTTTTTATCAGCTATTTTTAGCTTTTCAAATCTTTGTGCTATCTCATCAATTTCACCCAATAGACTCTTCAAAGCTTCACCATTTCTATAAATCCCGGCCTCTTCAAACAGCTTTTTAGATAGCTCCTCCCTCAGTGTAAAAAAGCTCTCACTAGAGCTTCCTAGAAGGCTATCAATCCTGCATTGCTCTTTTTTTTCAAAACTACTCAAGTCAACATCCAAACTAACATCTTTCACATACTCACTAACACTACTAACTACTGCTCTTCCAAAGTGAACTATCTCCAAAAGAGAGTTTCCTCCAAGTCTATTTGCCCCATGCACTTTTGTGTTTGCGCACTCACCAACTGCAAACAGACCTGTTATTGTAGTTTGTAAATTTTCATCAACCAAAACCCCGCCAATGCTATAGTGAGCCACAGGCTTTATTGGGATTAAATCTTCAAGCGGGTCAATATCTTCATAGATTTTCATCAATTTTTTCTCTTGAGGCAGATTTTTATCTATAAACTCTCCCCCTAAGTGCCTTATGTCCAAATAGACCTGCTTGCCCTCTTTTATCTTTTTAAATACCGCTCTGCTCACCTCATCTCTTGAGGCTAACTCATCCACAAATCTCTTACCACTGCTATCTACCAAAACTCCTCCAGCTCCTCTAGCACCTTCACTTACTAGAATCGAACTAGATTTTAGAGCGGTTGGATGAAACTGAACAAACTCCATATCGCTTAGCATCGCTCCATTTTTAAAAGCGATTGCGACACCATCTCCGGTGCTATTTTTAGCACTAGAGGTAAAACTACCATAAACTCCGGCGTAACCTCCAGTTGCCAAAACTACTGACTTTGAAGCATAAGCTTTTACCTTGCCAACCCTATTATCTAAAACAACCACCCCTTTACATGTAGAGTCCTCAACTACCAAATCGAGCATAAGTGAACTATCTAAAAACTCCACACCCTCTTTTAGAGCATTATCAAATAGAGTATGAAGAAGTTTTAAGCCCGTATAGTCTTGAGCATAAAGAGCTCTTTTTTTTGAAGCTGCTCCAAACTGTCTTCTAGCAATCCTTCCATTTTCTCTTGAAAATGGCATCCCGATAGAATCTAGCCATAAAGCATCCTCTTTTGCTCCATAGCACATCCTCTTCACCATTGAGCTATTGGCAAGTCCAAAGCCACCCTTTAGAGTATCTTCTGCGTGTAATTTTGGACTATCATCTTCATCATCATAAACTACTGCATTTAAGCCACCTTGAGCCATGCAGGTTGAAGCATCTGTTGGCTTATGCTCACAAATAACAGCTACACTCAAGCCTCTTTTTCTTGCCTCAATAGAAGCACAAAGCCCAGCTCCTCCACTTCCAACTACTATTAAATCATACACTCTTTAAAAAATCCTCTATATTTTTTGCAACTATCTTTATAAGCTCACACCTTGCCTCGTAACTAGCCCAGGCAATGTGTGGTGTGATTATGAGATTGTCACTATTTTTTACAGCAAGAAGCGGACTCTCCTTGCTCATAGGTTCACTCTCTAGCACATCCAAGCCTGCCAAAATCCCTCGCTCATCCAAAGCTCTTGCTAAAGCCTCTTCATCTACTATACCGCCTCTTCCTAGATTTAAAAGTATGGCTCCTTTTTTCATAAGAGCTAGCTCATTTGGACCAATAAGTCCTTTTGTTTTTTCATTTAGTGGTGCGTGAATTGAGATTATGTCGCAACTCTTTAGCATCTCTTCTAGCTCTACTCTCTCATATGGCTCATCTCTAAAAACTCCACTAGTTGAGAAATAGCAAACTTTTGCTCCAAATGCACTAGCAACACTAGCAACACTCCTTCCAATTGTTCCTAGCCCTATTATCCCCCACTTTTTACCTTTTATCTCCCAAAAAGGTCTCTCTAAATTTGTAAAAATTTCACTCTTTGCATACTTTTTAGACTTTACAAACTCATCATAATAGATTATTTGAGAGTTTAAGGCTAAAGCTAATGCAAAAGTGTGCTGGGTTACTGAAGCAGTAGAGTAGCCAGCCGCATTTTTAACTATAACTCCTTTTTTCTTTGCATAGTCTAAATCTATATTATTAACCCCTGTTGCAGTTACACAGATAAGCTTTAGATTTTTAGCCTCATCCATCACCTCTTTGTCTATAACAACCTTGTTAGTTAGTATGATATCTGCTTCTTTTACTCTATCTATAACTTGCTCTTTTGAAGTTATATCATAAGTTATAAACTCTCCAAGAGTTTTAAAAACATCCAAACTAACATCATCACCTAATGTTTTAGCATCTAAAAAGACAATCTTCATTTTATCATCCTATTATGTGTCCAACAAATTTTGAGTAATTATCAAGAATTTTACCACCTCTTCTATATCCAAGTCCGCAAGCTTCATAAGCAAAAAAAACTCCTGCTTGATAGTGATTTCCTTGTTCATCCTTAGGCAGATCAACAAACTCCTGATAAATTGGCATAAATTTATCATACTCGCCGTTGGTTGATTTTAACACATTGGCATTTTCATCTAGTATCTCTGTGTTTGCTCCCTCTCTTCCAAAGACTCTCTTTCTTACCTGTTTTTTACCCTTAAGTGGCTCAAAAGAGGTCTCAAGAAGAAGTGGATGATTTGGGTACAAATCCCATAAAATCTTCATAAAAGCTTTACTCTGAAACATCAAAGTGTATGCAGGATTTAAAATGATTGCCTTTTGGTTCTGCATAATATCTCTCAAAATCAGCGCCAAATCACCCTCATCTATCCCGATATCCTCCCAAGGAATAAGCTTGAACCAATACTCAAAATTCTCTTCACCCTTAAAGACACCCTCCTTTGAGCTAAACTCTACCTCATCAACATAGGCAAAATCCGTATGAAACCCTGCTTCGTTTGCTGCATTTTGAAGTAGTTTTGTTGTATTTTCATCCTCTAGACTACCTTTTATGCTAGAAAATAGAATCTTCCAGCCATCATAATACTTTGCAAAATCCTCAGTATCGCCATCTAGTACAACAAGTCTCTTAAAATTCTCTTTTAGTGCCTCATAAACATTGTTAAATTGCAAAGAGTCATTCATACCATTTGCTTTTAAAAGAGCCCATTGGACTATGGCTGTCTCAAATAGGGCTGTTGGAGTATCGGCGTTAAACTCTATGAGCTTTATAGGCTCTCCTCCTACCCCACCAGATAAATCAAACCTTCCATAAATGTGCCAATGGACATCATTTTCCCAAGACATCTCAACAAGAGGTGCTATGTTAAACGGTATGCCAATTTCATGTAGTAAATTGTTTTTTATAACATACTCACCCGCCTCTACAAACATATCGTATAACTCGTTTGTAGCCTCATAGTATGCATCAGCCTCCTTTTGGCTAACAACAACTAACTCATCAGCAACATATGGAGTTTTATCCTCATCGGTATGCCAATAAAAACCGATAGACTCTAAAAACTCACTCGTTAGCGGGTTAACTCTTTTTAAACTGACCATAACTCTAACCACCAAAAAATGATGAACGAGATTTAGTTGTGCTTCTACTTCCAAAAAACCCACTGCTCTTTTTAGTGCTTGATTTCATACCATTTGTTTTAGCTTTTTGAAAGCTCTGAGTAGATCTTGAGTATGCCTGAGGAGTTTTATAGTTTGTTCTTCTTTGCTGTTGGTAGTTTTGGTTATTGAAAAGTTTATTTCCTATCCAACTACCAATCATAGCTCCTGCTATACTTGAGAGTAGCACCTGCCCAAGCCCTGGCATACCATTTGACATCTCAGGATTTGTAAGGGCTGATTTTCCCTCATCTATCCTTTTTGCCTCCTGCTCAATCAAGGCATCCATCTCTTCTTTACTTAAAATTCTCTCTTTTCCATCAGCTTCTCTTACTATTACTCTTGTTACATCACTAGGGTACTCTTCTACTATCTTATAACCACCACTTGGCTCTTTTTCTATAACAACAAATGCCCCTTTTATTTGAGATGCTTCTTTAAGCGCATTTTCATTATTATCCCTTTTTTCACATCCTTGAAGCCCAGCAATTACCAAAGCTCCAATTCCTCCTGCTATAACATAGTCTGAAATTTTTCTAATATATCTCTTTTTCATTTTCTACTCACTCTTACCTAAAATCTTTTTCAATTTGATCCCCTTTTTTATAAATAAACCCTCTTCATTATACTTTAAAAACTTACTTCTACCCACCTCTTTCAAAAGCCTTTTTTCTATTTTTAATCTCTTTTTCTCTTTAAATCCAACTAAGAAATCATCAATGCTTTGCCACTCCTCATAATTTTTACAAATTTCTTCAACAATGTCAATCTCTTCATCATTTATCTCCTCTTCTATCACAGCTTCCTCAAAGATTTCCCCTTCACACTCTTTTTTCATCTCCTCTTTTAGTTTATATCCAAGAGTTGGTAAATTTGCTAGTTTTAAAATGGCTTTTAATTGCTCATCTCTTTCATTATAGATTCTCTCCAATTCACTCTTTGCATTTTTTAGAAGCTCTGTTATCTCATTTTGAAGTCTCTCTTTGTCAGATTCTAGTTTTTCATTTCTCTTTTTTAGCTCTTCTACTTGAGTTTTTAATAACCCTATATACTCACTTTCAAATGATTTTGTTTGATTTTTTCTGTTTGAATTGCTATCTTTTTTTATATCTTTTGTTAGCAAAACATATTTTTGTCCATTCTCTATAACACTTTTTAAACTCCCTCTTCTGAGGCGATTATAGACTGCTTCCTTGCTAACACCCAAGTAGTCTGCCATTTGGCTAACAGTTAGTTTTTTTTCCACAGAGACTCCCTTATAAACAAACTAACAATATTATACAAAAAAGTTTTCATATTGCAAAACATAAAAAGAGAAAAATGAAGAGAAAAAGAGGGCGAGGAGATAAATCTCCTCAAAGTTGTGATTAGAGTCTTGCTTCGTAGCGTCTAAGCATATAGAGTCTCTTAAGCATTTTCTTTCTAGCATTAATCTTCTGCTTCTTGCGCTTCTCAGTTCCTGTTTCAAAGAACCTTCTAGCACGAGTTTCAGTTACGATTAAGTTTCTATCAACCTGCTTCTTAAACTTTCTATAAGCTTCATCAAAAGACTCGTTAGGATGTACCTTAATTCCTGGCATCCTTCATCACCGCCTTTCTGTTTAAAATTTGGACTTGTATTGTACTAAAATAAAGATTTTTTTAAACTTAAAGATCTTTTTTATTCCCTCTGAGATATGCTAAGGTTTTTAGAGGTGCCCTTAATCCCAAATTATGCAATAGGATTTGCTAAAGTAGTGCTTATAGCCTAGCCTATGGCATAATTTGGGTTAATTCGAATTGAACGAAAAAAATATATTTTATATTGACTTATTGCGTCCATAATGTTATAATTTCGCCATTATGTGACAAAAAGGTGACATTATGAATATTGTTCTACTAAAAACTAAGAGTGTAGATGTAAATATAACAACTCAACAGAGTGCTGTCATAAAGTATGCAAAACATCATGGATACTCAATTGACATCACAGAGATAGAAGCATCTGAACTAGATGAAAACTTAGAAAACAGGAAGAAATTCAAAGGCTTTCTTCGCTCCCTAAATGAGGGTGATACAATCTTAATCTATGATTTGTGGGTATTTTCCAAAGACATTGGAGAGTTAGTTAAAGTATTTGAGTGCTTACTAAAAAGAGATATAAGCACTGTAATTTGCTCTTCAAACTCGGAAATTACAAAAGATACAACTTCGCTTGAAGTTGTTTCAATACTTTCATCTTTTAGGGAAAAAAATTTAAAAGCAAAAAAAGATTTAACCCAAGGAAGACCAAAAGGAAGAATGTCAAAATCAAAATTTGATGTTTATAGAGCAAAGATAATCTCCCTTTTAGAAGAGGGGATCTCTGTTAGTCAAATAGCAAGAATTTTAGAAGTTAGCAGAACCTCTCTAAAAGATTATATCAACTCTAGGGGATTAAAAGATTTAGTTCAAGCCAAAAAAAGTCTACTAAAAGAGTCTATAAAGTCTAAAAGAGCTAAAAACAAAATAAGTACTGAAGAGTGTACACTAATAAAAGAAAACAAAGGAAAATAAAATGTCAACATCTCATACAAATAATTGCGGCATCCAATATGCAAAAAAGAGATACATCACTTATGCTATCATAACCTTGATTGCATTAGTACTACCATATATAAGGATAAATGGTAATCATTTTTTCTTACTAAGCTTTGATAAAAAGCAGCTTCATCTGTTTTTTACCGCATTTGATATGCAAGAGCTTTACCTTATGCCATTTTTGCTTATACTAATGTTTTTGGGAGTTTTTTTTATAACTACTCTAGGAGGTAGAATTTGGTGCGGATGGTCGTGTCCTCAAACAATTTTTAGAGTAATTTTTAGAGATTTGATTGAGACAAAATTACTTGGATTAAGAAGAAGCATAAAGAACAAACAAACCCCTCCTAAGAATGAACCTTTGAAAAAGATTATAGCAATTTTTATTTGGATAGCTCTCTCTTTTGTAGCTGCATCTAACTTTTTGTGGTATTTTGTGCCACCAGAAGACTTTTTTAATTATATTCAAAATCCAATGGAACATAAGGTTTTAATGGGCTTTCTAATTGGTATAGCATCCTTTTTAGTTTATGACATTATACTGCTTAAAGAGGATTTTTGTATATATGTATGTCCATATGCTAGAGTCCAATCAGTTATGTATGATAACGACACAATCCAGACCATATATAATGAAAAAAGAGGTGGTAAGATTTATGACGAACATGGCAACCTCATAAAATCAACCCCAACTGAGCCTAATGCAGAGTGTACAGGTTGTGAGTCTTGTGTTAGAGTTTGTCCAACTCATATAGATATAAGAAAAGGTATGCAACTAGAGTGTATAAACTGCTTAGAGTGTGCAGATGCTTGTAGTAGAGTTATGGGAAAATTGGGTAAAGAATCTTTGATAACTTGGACAAGCCCAAATGCAATCCAAAAAAGTGGTAAACCTCAATTTTTAAGATTTAGAACTATAGCTTATGGTGTAGCTTTAAGTATTGCACTAGTAGCACTCTTTATGATGGGAGCAACTAAAGAGCATATGCTTTTAAATATAAATAGAACTTCTGAGTTATATAAAATTAAAGATGAGGGTAAAACTGTTCAAAATGCATATACATTTCTATTTCAAAATACAGATTCAAAAGATCACAAATACTACTTTGAAATAGATAATAAAAATTTAGTAATAAAAAAACCAACTAAACCTTTCAAACTTAGTGCCGGTAAAAAGTTAAAAAAAGTTGTTGTACTTGAGACTACAAAAAATCTTTCTGATCATCCTCAAAAAGATACTCTTTTACACATAACTATTACCGCATATGCTATTGATGACAAAGATAAGATAAAAGTTCAAAGAGAGACCACTTTTATCTATCCTAGCCCAACTTCCATCAAAGATTATCTAAAAAAATAAAAATACACACCAAGGTTTGTTTACCTTGGTGTGTATTTATGAAATAAAAATAGAATTTATAATTTAAAGTTAGTTACAATTTTTATCAAAACTAAATCTTTATTTTGCTATTTTTTTGAAAATCATTTTAAGAGTTAAGTTATGCAAAATTTAAAACAGACATCGCTTTATGAAAAACATAAAGAATTGGGTGCAAAAAATATTGGCTTTTGTGGCTGGGAAATGCCTCTTCAGTATGATGGCATTTTAAAAGAGCATAGTGCATGTAGAAATAGTGCAGCTATCTTCGATACATCTCATATGGGTGAATTTTTCTTTGAGGGAAATCTTCTCTTTAGTGGAGTTAATGAAGCAACTACTATAGATGTTATTAAGCTGCCTGTGGGCAAATGCAAGTATGGATTCATACTAAACCAGAGTGGTGGAGTCATAGATGACTTGATTATCTATAAAGTTTCACCTGAGAGATTAATGTTTGTTGTAAATGCTTCAAGAATTGATGCAGATTTTAAAGCTATACAAAACTGTTTGGAGAGTGGAGTTTTTACCAATTCTAGTGAGCAAACTTCTAAAATCGATATACAAGGTCCAAAATCAAAAGAGATTTTACAAAACATTCTTAAATTTAATTTAGACGAACTTGAATTTTTCAGCTTTTGTGAAAGTACAATAATGAACACCTTCGCCCTTATAAGTCGAACGGGCTATACTGGAGAATTAGGGTATGAGCTATACTTAGACAATGAGATTGCACCTAAAGTTTGGGATAAACTTATCTCTTTAGGTGCAACTCCTGCTGGATTGGGAGCTAGAGATGTTTTGCGTTTAGAGATGGGGTATAGTCTATATGGAAATGAGTTAAATGAAGAGATTACTCCTTTAGATGCTGGGGTTGGTTTTTTTATAAATTATGACAAACATTTTGTTGGAAAAGAGGCCCTTGTAAAACAAAAAGAGCAAGGTCCAAAATATAACACCATTGCGTTTACGACAAATTCAAAAAGAGCACCAAGGGAAGATATGGAAGTTATTCAAAATAGCCAAGTAATTGGTAGAGTAACTAGCGGTACATTCTCTCCTAGTGTAGGCATGGGCATAGGTTTAGCGAGAGTTGAAAACTCTTTGTTTGACAAAGATGCTCCAATAAGCTTAAAAACCAACAGAGGGGAGATCTCTATAACATTGACAAAATTACCATTTTATAGAAAGGATAAGTAATGGCAAAAAAATATAGTAGTGAACATGAGTGGGCAGAGATTGATGGAGATATAGCTTCAATAGGTCTATCTGCATATGCAGTAGAGCAATTAGGGGATATTACATTTGTTGAGCTTCCTGAAGTTGGCTCTAATATAAATAAAGATGATAGTGTTGCATTTGTTGAGTCTGTAAAAGCTGCTTCAGACATATATACTCCAATTGGAGGAGAAGTTGTTGAGGTTAATCTTGAATTGGAGGATAGACCTGAGCTTTTAAATGAAAATGCTCAAGAAACTTGGATTTTTAAATTAAAAATATCAAATATGGATGAGTTTGATACTCTTATGGATGAAGATCAATACAAAGCCTTTATAGAGAGTCTATAATGCCTTATACGCCACATACACCAAACGATATTAGCAAAATGCTAAATATTATAGGAGCTAAAAGTATGGATGAGCTTTTTAGCTCCATTCCAGATGAATTAAGGGCAAAAAGTTTTAATTTAGAAGAAGGAAAGAGTGAGTTTGAAGTTTTTGAGAACTTTAAACAGTTTAGCTCAAAAAATGATACCTCTAAAGTATGTTTTTTGGGTGGTGGTTACTATGATCACATCATACCTTCAGCAGTTGATGCACTAAGTATGCGTTCTGAGTTTTATACTGCTTATACTCCATACCAAGCTGAAGCTTCTCAAGGTACCTTGCAAGCCCTTTATGAATATCAAAGTATGATTTGTGAGTTGACACAGATGGATGTTACAAATGCATCTATGTATGATGGTGGAACTGCAATGGCAGAAGCTGCTCTTATGTCTATTAGAGCAACTAAACGAAAAAAAATAATTGTAGATTCAGGTGTAAATCCTATTTATATTAAAATTTTAAAAACTTACCTAGCGTATCATGAAATAGAACTAATTTTTATTGATTACGATAGAGATGATGTAGCATATGATAAAATTATCTCTCTTATAGATGAAGAAGTAGCTGGGTATATCTTTCAAAATCCAAACTTCTTTGGCTCTATAAATGACTTTTCAAAGATCATACAAAAACTTCATAGCACAAAAGCTTTGGCAATTATGAGTTCCTATCCTATAGCTTTAGGCATTTTAAAAAGTCCTGGAGAACTTGATGTAGATATATACTGCGCTGATGGGCAGTGTTTGGGAAATTACTTAGGATTTGGTGGACCATCTTTTGGGATTTTAGCTACAAAAGAAAAGTTCATAAGAACTCTTCCTGGAAGAATTGTAGGAGTTACTGAAGATAAAAATTCAAAGCGTGCATATGTTTTAACTCTTCAAGCAAGGGAGCAACATATAAGAAGAGATAAAGCAACATCCAATATTTGCTCAAATCAAAACTTGATGGCACTTAGAGCTACCATTTTCTTCTCCTTACTTGGAAAGAGTGGATTTGAAAACCTATCAACACAAAACTATAATAAATCCGAATATTTAAAGGCTGAATTATCTAAGATTTATGAGATAAAAGTGTTAAATACAAGACCAACTTTTAATGAATTTGTAGTGGAGTTGCCTATTGGTGCAAAAGATTTTTTAGATGAAATGGAAAAATTTGGATTTTATGCGGGATTGAACTTAGGCAACCTATACGACGGATGTGAGAAAAGAGTTCTTATTGCTACGACAGAAAAAAGAACAAAAAAAGAATTAGATCTGTTTGTTGAAAAAGTTAAGGAGGTTTTATGACGCTTTTTGAGAAGTCACATAGTGGCAGAAATGGAATTACTCTACCAAAACAAGAGGTTTGTAATGCTAAAAAATTAGACACCTCCTTGCTAAGATTGAAAAAGGCAAATCTTCCTGAGTTGAGCGAGTTTGATGTTGTTAGGCACTTCACTGAACTTTCAAATAAAAATTTTTCTATAGATGCAAATTTTTACCCACTTGGATCTTGCACAATGAAGTATAATCCAAAAGTTCAAGAAAGAGTTGCTTCACAAGAGGGTCTATCGAACCTTCATCCACATTTAATTACAAATGATAATGCAAAGGCTATGCAAGGTAGTTTAGAACTTCTTTATGAACTAGAAAAGACTATGTGTGAAATAACTGGTATGAAAGCCTTCACTATGACTCCTCAAGCTGGTGCACATGGAGAAATGGCGGGCATAATGATGATAGGTGCATACCACAAAAAAAGAGGTAATAAAAAGAGATATGTCATAGTCCCCGACTCATCACATGGTACAAATCCAGCTACAGCTTCAATGGTTGATTATGATGTTATAACTGTTAAATCAAACGAACAAGGCATGATGGATTTGGACTCTTTTAAAAAAGCTATGAATGAAGAGGTGGCTGCTGTTATGATGACAGTGCCAAATACTTTGGGAATTTTCAATCCTAAGATAAAAGAGATTTGTAATATTGCTCACCAAAATGATGCTCTTATGTACTATGATGGAGCAAATTTAAATGCTATTTTAGGTATTATTAGACCGGGAGATATAGGTTTTGATGTTATACACTTAAACCTTCACAAAACATTTGCTACCCCACATGGTGGAGGAGGACCAGGAGCCGGTCCTGTTGGAGTAAATGAAAAGCTTATAGAGTTTTTACCAGATTTGAGAGTAGAAAAAAATGGTAACAATTTTAAAATAATGACTTCTAGTGAAAATAGCATAGGAAAGATTTCACCATTTTTTGGTAATTTTTTAGTTTTGGTAAAAGCACTTGTTTATATGCAGACACTTGGAAAAGAGGGAATGCTCGATGTAAGTAAAAAAGCTGTTTTAAATGCTAACTACATTTTAGCAAAATTAAAAAAACACTTTCATGCTCCTTTTGAAGGCTACTGTATGCATGAGTGTGTTTTAAGTGCTCAAACTTTAGCTAAAGAGTATGGTGTAAGGGCTATGGATATAGCAAAATATTTACTTGAATATAATTTACATGCGCCTACTGTTTATTTTCCTCTTATAGTAAAAGAGGCAATTATGATAGAGCCGACAGAGACTGAAAATATAGATACGATTGATTACTTTTGTAAGAAAATGATTGATGCAGCTGAATTAGCTAAAAAAGGTAAAGAGGCTTTTGAAGATCTCCCAAAAACTCTTCCAATTTGTAGACCAAATGAAACAAAAGCAGCAAGAGAGTTAAATATTAGGTGGAAAGCATAAAGTTTAAATTTATCGATAGTCCAAAATTAAGCGCTATGCAAAATATGGACTTCGACAAATCTCTATTAGATACCTTTGATGGCACTTCTATATTTAGACTCTACTGTTGGGAAAAAAACTCTTTTAGCCTTGGTAGATTTCAAGATATAAATAGCCTAGGAAATTTAGACAGATATGGCTCTAGCTGGGCAAAAAGGATCACAGGTGGAGGAGTTTTATTGCATGGTAACGACATATCATACTCACTAGTTTTACCTACTCATTTTTTCTCATCTATAAGTGTAAAAGAGAGTTACGAAAAAATTTGTTCATTTATTTTTGACTTTTATTTAAAATTGGGTTTTATTGTATCTTATGCAAAAGATTTAGATATACCCTTAAAAAAAAGCCCCTTTTGCCAAGTCGGATTTGAGCCATATGACATAATTATAAATGGTAAAAAAATTGGTGGAAATGCTCAAAGAAGAACTAAAAAATTGATTTTTCAACATGGCTCTATTCCTATTTTTGAAGATAAAAGAGAGCATAGCGGAGTATCTTTAGAGGAATTAGGTATAAAAATCAATGAATATGAAGCAAAAAAAATGCTCAAAGAGAGTTTTACTAGGGTATTTATGGCCGGGAGAGGGAGATTCGAACTCCCGGAGGTGTGACCCTCGCTGGTTTTCAAGACCAGTGCATTCAACCGCTCTGCCATCTCCCGACAATGATATTTTTGGAGGCGACACCCGGATTCGAACCGGGGATCAGAGCTTTGCAGGCTCGTGCCTTAGCCACTTGGCTATGTCGCCTCTTGTCGCCTCGTTTTAATTTATAAAACAAGATTTTAGTGGTGCCCGGGGCCGGACTTGAACCGGCACGCTCGTAAAGGAGCGAGGGATTTTAAGTCCCTTGCGTCTACCAATTCCGCCACCCGGGCAAACGCATTTTTCAAAATTTATGGAGCGGGAAACGAGGTTCGAACTCGCGACCCCAACCTTGGCAAGGTTGTGCTCTACCACTGAGCTATTCCCGCAACCAAAAATGAGGTGAAATTGTACCATATCTTTTCTTAAATGTAAAGGGGTGTTTTAAAAAAAATTTTGTTATAATACAAAAAAACTTAAAAGGTAAGTTATGAGAAGTAATATAGTAAAAAAAGGTTACGATAGAGCTCCCCACAGAAGTCTCTTTAGAGCTACTGGAGTTAAAGATGAAGACTTTGATAAACCATTCATTGGGGTTGCAAACTCATATATTGATATTATTCCTGGGCATTTTTTTCTTCAAGAGTATGGAAAAATTATAAAAGATGAGATTAGAAAAAATGGATGTGTTCCTTTTGAATTTAATACTATAGGGGTTGATGATGGCATAGCAATGGGGCATGATGGTATGCTTTACTCTTTGCCAAGTAGAGAGATAATTGCTAACTCTATCGAAACTGTTATGGAGGCTCACAAGTTAGATGCTATGATATGTATGCCAAATTGTGACAAAATTGTTCCTGGCATGATAATGGGTGCTCTAAGAGTAAATGTACCAACTGTTTTTGTCAGCGGTGGACCTATGAAGAAGGGTTATACCAAAGATGGAAACCCCATAGATCTTGCCTCTGTTTTTGAAGGCGTTGGAAAGTATGAGAGCGGTGAGATAACTCAAGATGACTTAGTTGATTTGGAGTGCAATGCTTGTCCTAGTGGCGGAAGTTGTAGTGGAATGTTTACTGCAAATAGCATGAATACTCTTATGGAGGCTATGGGTATAGCATTGAGTGGAAATGGAACTATCCTTGCGTTAACCCCTGAGCGAGAAGAGTTGATTCGCTCTGCTGCTAAGAGGGTATGTGAAATAGCACTTGATGAGAGATTTAAATTGAAAAATATTTTAAATGAAAAGGCGATAAGAAATGCCTTTGCAATAGATATGGCTATGGGAGGAAGCTCAAATACAGTTCTTCATATGTTAGCAATAGCAAAAGAGGCTGGAGTAGATTTTAATATCGCTGATATTAATGAAATTAGTAAGAAAGTTTCCCATATTGCAAAAATTTCACCATCTCTTAGCACAGTTCACATGGAAGACATAAATAGAGCTGGTGGGGTTAATGCTGTTATGAAAGAGATTTCCAAAAGAGATAATGGCTCTTTATATTTAGATAACCTAAGTGTAACTGGTGAAACTATGGCTGAGAGAATTGATAGTGCTGAAATTAAAGATACACAGATAATTCATAAAATTGAAAATCCTTATTCAAAAGTTGGTGGATTAGCCATACTTTTTGGAAATTTGGCACAAGAGGGATGTGTTATAAAGACAGCTGGTATAACTGGTGAGAGAAAATTTAAAGGAAAGGCCGTCTGTTTTGATTCACAACAAGAAGCAATTTCAGGCATAGTTAAAGGAAAGGTGAAAGCCGGAGATGTGGTTGTTATTAGGTATGAGGGTCCTAAAGGTGGACCTGGAATGCAAGAAATGCTAGCTCCTACTAGCTTGATAATGGGTATGGGCTTGGGAGATAGTGTTGCACTTTTAACAGATGGAAGGTTTAGTGGCGCAACTAGAGGTTTGAGTATTGGGCATGTCTCTCCTGAGGCTGCTGAGGGTGGTTTAATTGGGCTGTTAAAAGATGGAGATGAAATTTTTATAGATGTTGATGAGTATAAAATAGAGGCTCTATTAAGTGAAGAGGAGATAAAAAACAGAAAAGCAGAGTTTAAACCAAAGATAAAAAATATAAATGGAAGTTGGCTAAAGCAGTATAGACAATTAGTAACAAATGCAAGTAATGGCGCAGTTTTAAAAACTGATTTTTAATGGAATTTTTAAATACCCTTCTTCAAAACACCATAACAATGATGGCAATTGTTGATCCTTTAGGGGTGGGAGCCATAATGCTCTCACTCTTGCCAAATGATGCATCTAATGATGATGTTAAAAAGATAGCAAAAAAAACGACTCTAACAATCATAATAGCATTTTTTGTTGTTCTTATATTTGGCAATTTGGTTTTAAAGCTTTTTGGCATAGAGATTGACTCTTTAAAAGTTATGGGAGGGATAGTCCTGCTCTTAACAGGCATAAAAATGGTAAATGGAGCCATAGAGCAAAAAAATCATACAAAAGAGGAGAGAGATGAAGTTAAGACTCATGAAGACTTCTCTATAATCCCTCTTGGTATTCCAATAACTTTTGGACCTGGTATATTTGCAACCATTATAATTTTAAAAGGACATTCTCATACTATTTGGGAGATAGTATCTTTAATAATATCTTTTTTAATCGTAGCAATAGCAACATATCTTGCTCTTAAAAATAGTATCTATTTGAAAAAATATCTAGGGATTACTGGTCAAAAAATTATAAGCAGACTAATGGGCTTAATTGTTGGAGCAATAGCAGTACAATTTATACTCTCTGGTAGCTTAGCACTCATAAAAAGTTATTAACTGACACTTGTAAAAATTTTTTTTAAAAAGACCGATTTGGAATAAAAAGGAGTTGTTATGAACGAGGGTAGCTGGTCTTGTCCGCATGATGTTAGAGGTGTTTGTGATATTATTAAAAAGGAGTGCGACCCGGGAGATAGGGGTTGTGTACTATTTGGTAAAGCAAAATTTTCAAGCCTAGAATCTCCTTCCAATGAAGCATTTGAAAAGAGGATGGAAAGAAAGATGAAAAAGCTTTTGGAAGATTCTAAAGAGTAAAGATGCAAATCTCAACCAAAACTATTTTAAATCTTTTAAACAAAGATTTAAAAAAGAGTGAGAGTAAAGCATCAGGTGTATCCTTAGATCAAAATGCTCCAAAAACTTTTTCCAATACAACCATAGAACTCAATAAAAAAATTTCAAATCTTTTAAAAGATCTACTTTTAAAAAGTAGCCACAATCAAAATATTAGCCTGAAAATTGAGCAACTAAATGTAGACGATATTGTAAAAAATACCAAAAATCAACTTAAACAACTTATTGATTTATTAGCTAAAAGCAAAGAGTTTAAAGAGTTTATACCAAAACTAGAAAAAGCACTCTTAGATATAAAACAGGTTTCACATTCATCCCTAAAAAAATCACTTTCAAATAGTGGTATAAATTTTGAATCAAAACTCTCTTCAAATATTAAAAGCTTGATTCCAGTTGACTTAAAAGAGATTTTAAATAACATAAAACTAAATACTAATGAAATATATGAGAAAAATAGTAGAAATTTAAAAAATATAGATCTACTTATAAATAGTGGCAAATTAGATAAAAATCGAATTACAAATATTTTAAAAGAGTTAAAACCTTTTCTTTCAAAAAAGGAGTTCAGTACACTAAACAGTGCTATATCAAAAGAGTATAATTTAGAAAAAGTACCAACAATCATCAAACAAAAACTTCAATCATTTCAACAGATACAAAGAGATATATCTCAAAGTTTAGAAAATTTACAAAATCAAAAGGTAGCAAATAAAGAGTTCTTAAAAGATATTAAAAACCTTATAGTTAATTTAAAAAAAAATATTTCCCCAGATCACAGAGCACAACTTGAGTTAATAAGTGAACTAGAAAATAGGCTCAAAGATACTTTACTGCTACAAAATAGTTCACAAAAACAATCTAAAAATATAGAAAAAATTGATACTCTTTTAAAAACCTTAAAAAGTGATTTGTTAAAAGACACTACTCTTTTTCATAAAGACAAAGAGATCTTTGCACTTGTAAAAAACATTGTAAATATCCAACAAAATTCCAAATTGGGGGATATTCAAACAGCTAGCTTATCACTTAAAATTCAAAGAGTCATTAACTTTTTAAAGAGTGAGTTAAATATAGATTTTAGAAGTAGCTTTAATGAAGTAGAATCTATGAAGTTAGCAAATAGACTAGAAAATAGCATAAAAAAACATATATCTACAAAAAAATTAACACCCAACCAAATATTGCTAACACAAAAAAACTTTCATAATGAGATCTCTAATGATCTCAAGGCAAATCTTTTAAACTTACAACATAAAGTATCTAAAACAGCTACATCAAGTAAAGAGATCGCCCCTTTAGTAGATAAAATCGTAAATCATATAGAGTATTTTCAACTTCTATCGCTCAATGGCAACTCTTTTAACTCCTTCCTTCCAATTGATTGGGATGAACTCCTAGATGGAAAGGTAGAATTTAAAAGGATTAAGCAAAAAAGCTTCTTTTGTGAAATTAATCTAACTCTAAAAAAGTACAAGGAGGTAGATATAATCCTAATGCTTTTTGATGATATACACATAAATATATCTGTATATACTGAATCTAAAGAGTTTATATCTCTATTTAGAGGAGATCAAACAGAGTTAAAAGCCAAACTCAATAACACTGGCTTGATCTTAGAAAATATAAACTTTTTTAATGAAAAACGACGCAAGGGATCTTTTACTTTTGATCAAAATAGTAATAATAGAGAATTGGATTTACAAGTATGAGTCTCTTTTGTGCTAAAAATAAGGTCTATTGATGAAAAATAAAATAGAAAAAGCAGTAGCCTTAAGATATAACCAAAAAAAAGAAAATGCTCCAAGAGTCATTGCAAAAGGAAAGGGTGAAGTAGCAAAAAATATTATAAAAATTGCAAAGGAGAATGAGCTACCAATTAAAAAAGATGAGGATTTGGTCGAATTGCTAACAAAGATAGATATAGATAAAGAAATTCCTCAAAATCTTTATAAAGCTGTTGCAGAAGTTTTCAATTTTATATATAATGTCACAAATAAAAAATAGGATTTAAAATGCAAAATCTCCCAAATTGTCCAAAATGTGACAGCCCTTATGTATATGAAGATGGAACTCTTTTGATATGTCCCGAGTGTGCATATGAGTGGTCTAAAGATGAGTTAACCGAAGAAGATGAAATACTCATAAAAGATGCAAATGGAAATGTACTAAAAGATGGTGATAGTGTTACGGTTATAAAAGATTTAAAGGTAAAAGGTAGCTCAAATGGAATCAAGGTTGGCACTAAAATTAAAAATATAAAGATTACAGAAAGTTCTGATGAGCACAATTTAGAGTGTAAAGTACAAGGTATTGGAGTCATAAAAATAAAGCAAAAATTTGTTAAAAAGTGCTAATCATAAGCGTCATCTATGTCTAAGTCATACTCTGGCTCAAGTGCTGGTATATGCTTTAGAGACTCCTCATCAACTTTTGAGGAGTTAAAATCATAATTTTTTTCATCATAAAATATTTGCTCTTTTGCATACTTTTCTTCAAGTTCAATCGCTTTTTGTATATTTCGCTCAATTCTCATCTCCCTCTCTTTTTGAATATCTTGCGAGGAAAACAAAACAGATGTGAACAAGCCTAACAATATAATAAAAAGTCTCATGCTTATACTCCACATAATTAAAGTTTATAAATCTTATAACAGTCTATTAAATTGAAACTATAATTTTGCTGAAATAACAGAGCTAAAGTAAAATATGGGCACCTCTAAAAACTCTAGCATATCTCAGAGGGATAAAACAAGATGAGATTGTGAAAAATCTTTTTTGAAGCGTAGCTGTAGCTACGGTGATAAAAAGTTTTTTGCAATATCGCTTTTTTTATCCCTCCCTTAGGGCACTGC
>Ga0256840_1001947_pt1 | contig 18693 bp, 20 predicted proteins | sample 355202metaG_FD_185969 | JGI IMG/M metagenome (GOLD analysis project Ga0256840, IMG submission 185969) | Hydrothermal vent microbial communities from Mid Atlantic Ridge, Atlantic Ocean - 355-202 | ecosystem: Environmental > Aquatic > Marine > Hydrothermal vents | place: Atlantic Ocean: Mid...
ATCGCTAGTGATGAAATAGCAAAAAATAAAATATTTCAGAATATATTTACTCTCTCAAACTAAGTGTTTTAGAGCATCCATTAACTGCGCATAAAAAAAGCTTCCATCCATTTTTACGCTTAAAACTTCTTCTAAATAACTTTATTAATAACAATAATCTCAATATAACAATACTAAAAAAATTAAAATGTTTTTTGAGCAATATATGATATGAAATATAATATTCTCTCTCAATTTCAAAACTTTTTTGTGTACTTCCTCCACTATGATGAACTATCTCAGCATCTGGCAAAAATATAACTTTTTTCCCTGCGTTCCAAACTCTTTTAGATAAATCTTCTTCTTCACAGTATAAAAAGAACTCTGTATCAAAACCACCTATCTCTTTAAAGTCTATTGCTCTAAAAAACATACATGACCCACTTACAACCTCAACTAAAGTTGGTTTATCTAACTTTAGTTTATTACTTGGAAAGTTATGTTTAGAGAGTTTTCTTGCTACAGAATTACCAAAAAGCTCTTTGCTTAAACTTGGAAAAAGTTTATATGATGATGAAAAAATTCCATTTTCATCATTTACTTTAGCCGTACAAAGTGCTATATTTTCATGCAAATCTAAATAATTTGACATGATTAAAGAGGTGTCATTCAATAACTCCGTATCATTATTTATAAAAAAATAATATTCACCACTAGCATGTTCTACACCAAGCATATTACCAGATGCAAAGCCTTCATTTGATTTATTTTTTATAAGCTTTATATTTGAATTGTCAAGGACATAGTTTGCTAGAATGTTATAATCCCCTATTTTTGAAGCATTATCAACTATAATAATCTCATAACTCAAACTTGTAAATTTTTCGATACTCTTTATCAATTCTATTGTATAGGTTGATGAATTATAGTTAATAGATATAAATGAAACTTTCATCTTTATAAAGTGCCCTCAACTGACCAAGTGATACCAGTCTTTATAACCTTTGCCGGAATACCAGCGATGATAACATTAGCATCAAATTTTCCTGATGTAACTAATGAATTCATTCCAACTACTGAGTTATCGCTTATAGACACTCCCTTTAAAATATTTACATCCTGTGCTATCCAAACATTATTTCCAATATTTATCTCTTTGGAGTTATTTATTATTTCATTATTTTTATAAATAGCATGCCCATCACAAGATTTTATGTTTATATTAGATGCCAACAAGCAGTCATAACCTATATTGACTTGACTAGAGTTTCCACAACACACTATACTTGCCCCCCCTAATGCCATTCTTTCACCTAATAATACCATATGATTATCACCAATAATATTTATTTCTAAATTCCTAATTTTACTATTTCTAGCTATGCTTAAACTATTATTATTTCCAGTAATTCCTATTCTAATTCTTTTAAAATCACCTTTTTGAATATCCACAATATTATTTTTGCCGTTAATGCTGATTCGGCTAGACTTTAAGTCTGCTAAAATATTTATTTTATTATTTTTAAAGGTAGTGAATACTTTTTTTATTATAAAATAGTTTTGCAAATTTAATATGATTTTTTTATACATTATGAGTATTGAGTCCCTTTTCACATACATATTTACCAGCTTTTTTTCTTTCGTTCATAATTTTCAAATATGGAGTAGCATCACCTCTATCATGTATCTTATGATTTAAGTGAAACTGATTCGCTACATTTTTACATGACTTTAGTTTAACTCCAGAAGCCTTCAATCTCCACTCCCAATCCATATCATCAGGTATAGCAGTTTCAGCATAACTTTCATCAAAACCATTTATATCAACCATATCTTTTTTATAGCATGAAAAATTACAGCCTAGTATAGATACACTAGCATCTCTTTTTGATATAAGTTTATAAAACCATCCTTTTGGATTTAGATATATGCCTTGTTTAAACCTTACTTTTTTATCAAATATCAAAGAGGTATAACTAAAAGGATTCTTTTCGATATCCAAAAGACTTACAGAGCCATTTCTTACCTCTTTAACCATATCTATTGGGATATTCATTCTTCTTCCACTAAGAGCTGTCTTCGGCTCAGACAAGTACACATGCCCCTCTACAAAATTACTATAGGGTATGCAATCACCGTCTATAAATATCAAGTATTCTCCACTTGATACTAAGAGTCCATTATTTTGAGATCTTGCCTTTCTTACACCTATATCTTCTTGCGTAGTATGTTTAACTTCTAAGTTTTTGATACTCTGTATATATTCTTTCATTTCTAAAGAATTACCATCTTCAACTATAACAACTTCAAAATTTTTATATGTTTGATTTTTCAATGATGCTATTATTAATTTTAATGCCTCAACATCTTTATAAACGGCTACTATTACACTGACTTTCATTTATTTATCTTTATATTGTCTATCTAGTAATGCAATAGATGAAGAATAAACATCCTCAATACTCGGGCTAGTATAATGTAAGTTAAATACACATTCATGGATACTATTTCTTGGCCAATATCTAAAAGCTCCTGTTGCAAAGAAGATTCCTATAGTTGGAGTTTCAACAGCTATAGCCATATTTCTAATGCCAGTATCATTACAAACTACACACCTACTATTTGCTAAAAACTGCATAACTTCTTCAAATGCTAAAACCTCTTGTAACTCAACATTATTAATATTTTCAAATTTTTCATATATATCAATAAATTTTTCACTTTCATTTATTCCTTGCAATACTATATGTTTATAGTCAGGATATTTATTTGATAAAAGAGTGATTAAAGAAGTCATTTTTTCATTTTCCCAGCATTTATCTCTAGTTGATGCTCCTGCAAAATATACTATTTGTTTTTTATCACATTTAGGATAAGTTTTTTCAAAACCATATTTCAAAGGAGATACTGTTTTAGAACCTAATAAATTAAGCATATGTTGCGTAGACTCAGCTTCAACTACAAAATCACTACGAAGTGTTGCCACATCATAAAACAACCTTCTAATTGCTCTATAGGAATAACCTACTTTTAGTTTTACAGTTGAAAAAAACACTAGCAATAGACTCATTGAACTATCTGTTAAATCAAATATAATATCTTGAGATTCTAATTCTTTAGCTTGTTTCACCCTTTGAAAAAAAGTTGTTTTTTTAGCATTATTCGTTAATGAATTTTTATCCATAATATGTATATCATCTATTAAATCATGAGGTATACCATACATACTATTCCTCAATACGCTTATTGTTACTTTTGCATTAGGAAAGAAACCTTTTAGATTTATCAAAAAAGGTCGTATATTCATAAAATCACCAATAGCTGCATGACGAATAACAGCTACTTTTTTAATATCTTCTGGATTTATACTTTCTAAGTATGCTCTTGCTTTTTTACTAGCAAAAGCACTGCCTCTTCTAAAATTTAATCTTATCATTTCATACCCTCTAAAATTTTAAATAATCTTTCATGCTCAATTTCAGCATTAAACTTACTCTTCACTTTTTCATATGCACACAAAGCCAAACTCTTTTTTAGCTTAGCATCATTATATATAAGTTTTATCTTACTAGCTAAATCCTCAGGACTTCTATCAAATAATAAACCATCTTCTTCATCATCTATTATCTCCAATGGCCCACCTTTATTGGTAGCTATTACTGGAACTTTATTTATCATTGATTCTATCACAACAAGTCCAAAAGTTTCTTCTGGCGTAGCTAAAACAGTTGTGTCACACAATTGTATATGTTCATTTACCTCTTTGGTGAAACCAGTAAATATCACTTTATCATTCACACCAAACACAGATATTTTTTCTTTTAATGATGCCAAATAACTCTTATCCATAGTATTTCCAACTATAAGAAGTTTTATATTTAACTCTTTTAAAATACTCAAAGCCTCTATAACTATGTACTGCCCTTTACCCTCTTCTATTCGCCCTACTATACCAACTATGAAGCTATCATCTAGCTTGTATCTATCTCTTAGCATCATTAACTTAGCATCATCTACATTTACCTCTTTAACTCCTAAGTAAACTTGCTCTATTTTTGGTCTTACATCTGAGGGAATAAACTTTATAAGTTGTTCTTGAACTTGCTTAGTAACTGCATGAATGATGTCTATATTTTTATAGAGCCATTTATGATAAAAGTCATCTTTAAAGCGTGTCATTCTCATATGTCTTGATTGCATAATTTTTGGCTTTTTTTTACTTAGTATTTTTGCAAAAACTACGGTTGTGACATCTCTTGTCCAGTGAAAATGTACTATGTCAATATCGTTAGCATCTATAAACTTAGCTAATTTTAAAGCTGGAAGTATTGGAAACAGTTTATTTCTTTTAAGTGTATATTTTTTAGAATTATCTATAAAATTATCTAGTTTTTTCTTTGGTGCAACCATAAGGAAAGTATCTGTTTGAGTAGTAAAATAGTTAAAGTTATCTACTACACATAACTCCAAGCCACCCAGATCAGGAGAAAGACAAAATTCTAAAATATTTTTACACATTTGCAACCTTAATAAAGGTATAATACCAATAATTTAATTTAGGTACACTTAATGACTTTCAAATATATTTTAAATGAAAACTATACATCATTTAAAGAGTTTTTACTCAACATACAATCAAACTTTCAAGAAAACTCTGCAACTATACATAAAGCAAGGAATGAACTTAAAATCATTGAATATGAGGGCATCAGCACAGTTGTAAAAGCCTTTAAAGTTCCAAATATTATCAACAAAATAGCTTATACTTTTTTCAGAGACTCAAAAGCGAAAAAATCTTACACCTACTCTGTGAAGATAAGCAAGTACACTCCAGCACCCATAGGTTACATAGAGTTTTTCAAGTTAGGCTTACTCAGTGAAAGTTTTTTTATAAGTAAAGAATTTAAGTATGACTTTACTATACGTGAACCACTCCTTGATGCTGAGTTTGATGATGCTAAGGAGATTTTTAAGGCTTTTACTAGATTTACCTTAGAGTTACACAATGATGGCATCTTTCACGATGACTATTCTCCAGGCAATATACTCATCAAAAAAGAAAATGAAAATTATACTTTTAAAATCGTAGATATAAATAGAATGATTTTCAAAGAACTCTCAGAAGATGAAAGAGCAAAAAACTTTTCAAAGCTTTGGGCACATGACCATATACTTGAGATAATGGCAGACGAATATACAAAACATTACCCCTGCGGTGAAAATTTCAAACAACAAGTCCTACACTATTCAAATCAAAATAAAAAAATAAAAAACTTTAAAAAAAGACTCAAAGGCAAACCTGTAAATGACTAAAATATCAAATATATCTTGTGTCATGATTGTAAAAAATGCCGAGACCACTTTAGGTCTTGTTTTAGACTCCTTAGCATCATTTGAAGATGTAGTTGTGTACTCTAACAGCTCTACAGATAAAACTGATGAGATAGCCATTTCATATGAAAATGTAAATCTCATTCAAGGAGAGTTTCTTGGTTTTGGACCTACTAAAAACAAGGCAGCTACCTATGCTAAAAATGATTGGGTACTTTCTTTAGATGCAGATGAAGTTTTAAGTGAAGAGTTTGTCCTTAGCATCATAGATTTAGACTTAGATGACACGACACTTTACTCTATTTTAAGAACTAACTATTATAAAAAAACTCAAGTAAAACACTGTTGGGGCAATGACATCATAACTAGACTTTACAACAAAACAAAAACATCTTTTACAGACAAACATGTCCATGAAAAAATCATAGATGACAGCTTTAAAGTAAAAGAGATTTCTGGTGTTGTTAAGCATTACCCCTATGCAAGCATTACTGACTTTATAACAAAACTTGACCGCTACTCTACTATATTTGCCAAGGACAATGTAGGCAAAAAAAGTTCATCACCACTCAAAGCAATTCTAAATGCAAAATTTTCATTCTTTAAAACCTACTTCATCAAACGAGGTTTTTTAGATGGGTACGCAGGTCTTGTTATAGCATTCTCACACATGGCTACAAACTTCTACAAGTATATAAAACTTTATGAATTAAACGAAGAACTAAAGAGAAAGTAATTTTTCTTTTACATCTTCAAACATCTCATTTCTCTTAGCATCATCCGTAGGCAACATGAAATGTTGTTGTAGTTTAATCTCCCCTACCCCTTTCCAACGGGCAGAACTTGCAAAAAGAGAGTCTCCAAAAAATGTCATAGTTGGTACTCCAACCAATGATGCTAAGTGATATGTTCCAGTAGAAGTTGATACAAAGAGTTTAAAACCACTAATGTATCTTAAAAACTCTACTATACCGTCATTTGACTGGTAGAAACTTATCTTAGCATCATCAAATCTTCTCTTCATATTTTGCATAAGCTCAGTTTCATCTGGTCCAAATGTTAGGACTACTTTATGTTTTTTTAGTGTAGCGTTTATAAGCACTTCATACTCATCTAAACTCCAGTTAGCATCTGAAGAACCGCCAAAACCCACATGAAAACAAATACTCTCACCTTTAGTATCATCTGTCGTTTTAAAATCTAAAAGAGGTTTTTTATAATTGGTATTTATCTTAGGAAAAAGAGATTTTGTGAGTTCAATGTTATACTCAAACTCAGCCATTTTCACTTGACTTCTTCTTTGCTTCACTCTATGCGTATAAAACACTTGTGCTAGTTTTGTAGCAGGTGCGATTCGTTTTTGTATGCGAGCTAAAAATCCTGCTATTGCTACTCGAGTATTTGAAAACATTGTGATGCTAACATCTGCCTTAGTATCAGTAAAGCGCTTAGAGAGTTCAAACAAGCCACAACCATCATCAACTATAACCTCATCTATAAACTCGCAGTATGATGCTAAGGCTTTATTTATAGGCGATACGCATACTATGATTTTATTTTTAGCATCATAGTTCTTAAGTATGCTTATAGCTGGTAAAGTAGTTACAAAATCACCAAGTTTATCTGTACGGACTATAAGTATATTCAACTATTTTCCTTCACTGTCATATCTTTTATTTTATCTAACACATCATCCGCCGTTATCAACTTCATACATTCGTGATGCTTAAGTGGACAAACTCTTTTCATGCATGGGGAACATTCTAACTCTTTTCGTAACAAGATAGATTTAGGATTCATCCATTGTGAGGTTTCTTTGTAGCGTGTTGGTCCAAATATACTGATAGTTGGCACGCCAAATGCGGCAGCTAAGTGCATAGGGCCTGAGTCATTTGTCACGAATAAATCAAGTGATGCTATAGTTTCGAACAACTCTTCTACACTTGTTTTTGTAGCTAAGTTCGTATAGTTTTTCACACCATTTGAGATGAGTATTTTTTCTATATCTTCTGCTATTTCACCCTCATTAGGTCCGCCAAATATCACTATGTTATACGTATCACTCAAAGCAGTCGCTACTTTTGCAAACTCTTCTGGGTACCATCTCTTAGCGCTTCCATAAGTAGCACCAGGGTTGAGTCCTAACAAACTCTTAGCATCATCTTTACCCTTAGAATCATAACCATATATTTTTAACTTTCCAGCATCTAACTTCACACCCAAACTTCTATTAATAAAGCTATTGTAGCGTTCAACTTGATGAATCTCTTTTTTTGTAAAACGCTTATAAATATATCTTTTTTTCACACCTATAAAAAACAAAAGATACTGTGTTGTGAAGTTTTTACGAAAACTAAATGCCATATCAACTTGACCCACGCTCTTAGCATCACGGTAAAGGTTGAAGTACCTAAAGCCACTTTTTTTACTCTCATCGAGTATGATTTTGATGACATTTGGATGATGCACAAAAAGACGAGTTGAAACATAAGAGCCATATATGATGAGCTTAGCATCAGGATATGTTTTTATGATATTTTCTATCGCAGGTGTAGTCATCACTGCATCACCTAACCAAGTGGGTATCTCTATAAAAATCTTCACGTTTTACTTAGCACTCACAAGCTTGGATTTTGGCTATGGTTTTTGTTGTGCTTTTTCCATCTACAAACTGCACAAGTTTTACCTCACGAGCGATGTCGCTTCCAACTACCTCTTTGCCCTCATAGTCACCACCCTTCACTAAAACATCAGGTTCAACCATCTTTATAAGTTCATACGGAGTGTCGTCGCTAAACACAGTTACAAAGTCCACACTCTCTAAGGCACAGAGCAAAAAGGCTCTATCTTCTTCGTTATTGATAGGGCGGCTTTCACCTTTAAGTGCTCTAACACTAGCATCAGAGTTAAGCCCAAGTATAAGTACATCACCATAAGACTTTGCGATATCTAAGTAACTCACATGTCCACGATGCAGTATGTCAAAACAACCATTTGTAAAAACTATCTTTTTCCCAAGTTTTTTCAGTCTCTCAACTTGTACTTTAAGTTCATCAAAGTTTTTTATGTGTGACTCTATTGAGCCTTTATTGATACTAGACTTATAGTGTTCTATCTCATCTACAGTAGCAGTAGCACTACCAAGTTTACCAACTACAACACCAGCTGCCAAGTTTGCAAACTCCAATGATGCTACGATATCTTTACCTTGTGCAAGGCAGTACCCTAATGATGCTATGACAGTATCCCCAGCCCCAGTCACATCATAGACTTCACGAGCGACAGTAGGACGGATGATGAGTTTATCATCAAGTATAGCTATACCATCTTCACTTAAAGTTATTAAAGATATTCCTAATTTAGCTACTGATTTTAATTTTTGAAGTGCCTTGACAAGTGAAGTACCGTCTTTGATAACTATGCCAGAAGCCTCTTGTGCCTCTTTTTTGTTAGGCGTCAAAAGATACGCACCACTATATTTAGAATAATCAAGCCCTTTAGGGTCAACTAAAACTTTTTTATTATTTTTATTTGCGAGATCTATGAGTTTTTTTGTTAGCTCTGTAGTAAGTACACCCTTGCCATAATCAGACAATAAAATTATCTCAGCATCTGCACATAATAGATCGAATTTTTTTATCATCTCTTCTTGTGATGCTAAGCTTATATCTTCTTTTGATTCTTTATCATAACGAACAACTTGAGAGTGAGACGCTATGATGCGGGATTTTTTAGAAGTTTTGCGTTCATTTTGTTTTACGAGGTAAGACTCAGCACCTATAGCCTCTAGCATCCCCTCAAGTTCATGGGCTACTTCATCATTACCTACAACTGAACATACACTTACCTTACAGCCTAAAGCTACAAGGTTATTTACAACATTACCAGCACCACCAAGCACTGTGGTCTCTTTGTCTATATCTACCACTTGAACAGGTGCTTCAGGTGAGATGCGGTTTACACTCCCCCAAAGATAGTGGTCTATCATTAAGTCTCCAACAACTAAGACCTTTGGAGATTTATTTTGCATTTTTTACCTCAGCATCATAAAGACGTTTTATCTCAGGTATATAAGCTTTTATACCATCTTCGAGTGAGTAGCGTGGCTCATAGCCTAATTCTTTTTTTGTGGTCTCTATGTTTGCCTCAGTAAAAAACTGATACTGACCAACAAAAGGGTTAGGGATATACTCTTTGCCATTATCAATTTGAAGTTCTTTTTGTAGTGTATCTACTATGGATTCAAAACTACTTGCCTTACCTGTTCCAACATTATAAACACCAGATTTCACATCCCCACAAGCTAAAATATTTGCTTGAATAATATCTTCTATATAGATGAAATCACGAAGAATTTTGTCACTCCCTTCAAATAATTTAGGAGTTTTTCCAGCAAGTATCTGATGTCCAAACTGCACTACCATAGAAGATGTTTTGTTTTTAAAGTATTCTCTCTCACCATATACATTGAAGTACTTGAGTCCTACTATGGAGGTGCTAGGATTTTGTTGCATATATTTGTAAGAGATGTTATCCATCATAACTTTTGAAAAACCATAGACATTATTTGGCTGTTCGTACCCAACTTCAAACCTGTCACTATCTCCATATGTCGCTGCTGAAGAGGCGTAAATCATCTTAGCATCATGTTTAATAGCGATTTTAAGTAGGTCTTCATAGGCATTTACATTTGTCTTTATCATCAAGTCTTGCTCAGACGCAGTCGTGTCAGAAATGGCAGCTTCATGAAAGATATAGTCAAATTTATAATCTTTTTCTAATGATGCTAAGAGCTTAGCATCATTGATATCACCACTTATCACTACTCCATTAAAACCAAGTAAGTTTTTATAGTGTCCAAAACTCAGTAAATTTCCATTACTTAAAGTCTTATCGCTACGAAACATATCAAGAACAACTACCTTAGCATCATTATAATTTTCTTGAAAGTAAAATGCCAAGTTAGAACCGATAAAGCCTGCGCCACCTGTGATGAGGATTGTTTTATTATTAAAGTCTATGTTGTTGTATTTCATAGTCTTATTATACAATAATTATTTTAATAATACTTTGCGATTCATTCAAAAGATAGATTCCGTGTCAAGCACGGAATGACAGAGCTCTCGTCATTGTGAAACATAGCTCTCGTCATTGTGAAACATAGCTCTCGTCATTCTGAAACATAGCTCTCGTCATTCTGAACTTGATTCAGAATCTACATACTAAATACTCAGAAATCCAATAATTTTTTTGCCAATTCAATAACACTTATAGCTTCTATATCTCTTATACTAAAGTCATTTTTATCTAATTTCAGAGGATTAACTTTTGAATCAGATTTAATAACTTTATTTATAGCTGTTATGTAAGTATTTCTATGTTCTGGAGTATTGCCAAATATAGTTATAGAGGGTATATTCAAACCCCACGCCATATGCGTTGGACCAGTGTCTCCACCTATAACAAGAGCGCTCTTTTGTAACTTACTTTTCAAAGCATCTAAACTCATTTTATCACATACACTTACATTTTCACAAGATGATGCTAAGAAATCTGCAACTAACTTTTCATCTTCATTTGCCCAAATAACTTCAATATTCAACTCATTTAAGCCATTTGCCACTTCTAAAAATTTCTCTTTAGGATAGATTTTATTTGGTTTTGAAGCACCCACTACAAAGATGATATCTACACCCTTAGCTTCATCAACTTTTGAGTATAAAAATGGCTTTTTATTTAAAATATTTTCTTTAGTTATCTCTATACCTAAAGCACTGCTCACTATTTTTGCATTTCTATCTATGACATTTTTATCATATCCTATGGAGACCATCTCATCATAAAAAAGAGTAGATAAACCCTCCCGTATAGAGTCTTTAGAAAAACCAACTATCTTTTTAGCACCTATTATTTTAGAAGCTATAGAGGATTTTAATAAACCTTGAGCATCTATCAAAATATCATAATTATTTTGACTATATTTTTTTAAAAGTTTAATTTGTCCGAAAATATTCATCTTATTTATTTTAAGTGATTTTAAATTTATTGGCAAAATATTATCAATATGAGGTGAATTCTCAAGTATAGACTTAAAAGACTCTTCGACAACCCAATCTATCTCAACATTGGGCATATTTTCTTTAATAAACTGCAATACAACCATCGTATGGATGATGTCGCCAAGAGCTGAGAGTTTCATTATGCATATTTTCATGGCGTTATTATATCTTTTTAACTATAATACTTTTATGAAAAAACCATATATCTGGGATCAGTATTCCGACCAACCTCATGTTCTTAAAGACAAAGCATATAAAAAAGCACATAAAAAATTAGCCTTAGCATCATACATAAAAACATTCTTTACTTCGCTCATAGTCCTACCTTTATCTTTAGTAGCTATGCCTTTTGTAAATAGAAAAGTTATTAAGACTAATGAATTTTTTTGTTTAGGAGTCGATTTTGAACGAGAAGTAGAAGAAAGTATAAAACTCATAGAAGAGTTAAACGTGATACATATTTTAGTTCGTATAAAACTATGGGAAATAGAGTCACTTCAAGACTTGAAATATTTTTTACTTAAATTAGATAATAAAAAGATTACACTTAAAATACTACAAGACAGAGAAAATGTAATTGATTTAAAACTATTTACAAACAATTTAACAAATATATTTCATAGTTTAGATGGTTTAGTAGATATATATGAGATAGGTTCAACTATTAACCGTTCCAAATGGGGATTTTTTAGTGTAGATGAATATAACGCTTTTTTTAAAGCAGCATATGATTTAAAAGAAAAAAAGTTTCCAACACACACGCTAATAGGAAGTGGCGTTATAGACTTTGAGTACCATTTCACAGCACATACACTTTTTAACTTTTTTAACTACAAATATGACGGAATATCTGCTTTGCTTTACGTAGATAGACGAGGAGCACCTGAAAATATGCAGTTTGGGTTTGCTCTTTCAGATAAGATAGCATGGCTTAGCACGATGATATGGCTTAGTAAAAAAACTACTCAAAAGCTTTACCTTACAGAAACAAATTGGCCACTCTCAAACACAGCTCCCTACGCACCTACAAGTGAAAAAGAGTGTGTATCCGTAGAGGTTTATGCTGATTATATGCTACGGTATTATCTGTTAGCGTTTGCATCACAACAAGTAGATGCTGTGTCTTGGCACCAACTCATCGCCCCTGGATATGGCTTGGTAGATAACAGAGATGGGATTCAAAAGTATCCAGCATTTCAAACTTACAAAACTATGTATAAGCATCTTCATAATGCTCAGTTTTTAAGACTTGACATAAAAAGAGGTTATTACATCTTGCAGTGTTTAGTTGATGATAGATTGTTGCAAATTCATTGGACACTCAAGCCAACGACTCTTAAAAATGAAGCTAACTTTGAAGTATATTCGAGGGATGGAGAAATTATCACAGATGAGAGCCTAAGTATTGGCTCATCACCTATCTACATATATATTAAGAGTTAAAATTCAAACTTTAAACCAAAGTATGCTGATTTATTGTATGTAATATCTGTTCTTGTAGTTCCTATTTCATAGTTAGTATCAATGTTTCTATACCCTACAAATAATGTCCCTCGCTTGATGACTTCAGCAGATACACCAGCTCTATATTCAAGATAACTTTTAGCATTTGAAAAACTTAATGATTCTGGTGCATAGTAAAGCTCTCCACCAACTTCTATTGGTATGAAGTTTTTAAAAGGTAAGCGATATGATACATCTAAACCAATAGGGATAGCCATGAAGTCATTTCCATTTACTTTAGAAAAATTCGTTTTCACTCCAAGTCCTACTCTTACACCCGTATCTTGAATCTCTTGTTTAATTAAAAAGTTTAACTCGAAAAAGTACTTTATATCTACAATATTACCTGAAGCGTCTTTAGAGTTATCATTACTGGCTTTGAGATAACTTAAACCTACAAATGTAGTACCTGGCTCAACTGTTGTGTTATACTGACCCATATCTAAGTTCAAGTCAAACTCTAAATCTTTTTGATTAATGTTAATTTGTGCATTATGCATTGCATATACTGAAACACTCAACACTAAAATTAAACCTATTTTTTTAAACATTATTATCCTTATGTAATCTAAATTTTATTCTCTTATTTCAAAATGAAATTATAGCAATTTTTAGCAATTTTCATTCCATTGAAGTGATATTAAATTAATTTAAAATACATTTAACATTCATTAACTAATCTTTAAGTCACAACTCACTATAATTGACTCGAAATTTTATCTTAAGGAAACAAAATGAAAAAAATTACTACTGCATTAATTGCTTTAGGTGCAACTTCAGCTTTAATGGCTGGTGTTAACGCTGCTGCTTGTAAAGGCTGTCACGGTCAAGCTTGGGAGAAAAAAGCTCTAGGTAAATCTAAAGTTGTTGCTGGTATGAGCCACGCAGATATCACTACTGCTCTTAAAGGGTACAAAGCTGGTACTTACGGTGGACCAATGAAAGGTCTAATGAAAGGTCAAGTTGCAAAATACTCTGATGCTGATTTAGAAGCTTTCGCTCAAACTATCGGTAAATAATTTACTTATTCGTCATCCTGAACTAGATTCAGGATCTCGAACTACTCCGGTCTATACGACTTCTTCAAAGCCTCTTTTTTTAGCTCTTGATTCTTAGCGTCATTTAACTCATCAACTCCATCAAATTTAGCACCATTTAAAAACTTATTTTCATCATCAAACTGACCATTTTTTATAGCCCACATAAAAGCAAACAGTGCAATAGCCCCTAAAAATATAGATACACCTAGCATCATAGCTATAACCCAACTATCCATTTGAACTCCTCATATAATTCAACTCTTCCATTTATATTTTATTCGTAAAGAATTTCCAACTACAAGTAATGAACTTACACTCATAGATATCGCAGCTACTAATGGTATTACATAACCAGCCATAGCTAAAGGTATAGTTATAGCATTATAGATGAGAGATATACCAAGATTTTGTTTTATAAGTCCATAAGTAGTACTAGAGATTTTAAAAGCATCTTCTAGAGATTTTAAAGAGTCATCTAAAAGCACTACATCCCCTACATCTATGGCAATATCGCTTCCACTCCCCATCACTATAGAGATATCAGCACGTGCTAGGGCTAAAATGTCATTCACCCCATCTCCAACCATTACAACCTTAGCTCCCTTTTCATGCAATGAGCTTATGTAGATAGACTTATCCTCCGGTGAAAGAGAACTGTATACATTATCTATGCCCACTTCTTTTGCTACTCTTGCAGCTACCTTTTCATTGTCACCAGTGAGCATAACTATATTTATATTTTTTTTCTTTAGGTTTGTTAGTATTTCTTCTGCATCCTTTTTTACTCTATCTTGTAGTTCATAAATAGCAACTACTTTATTATTAACTACAAAGTAAAAAAGTGTCTCTTGGCTTTGAAATGAAAATTCAATTCCATGTTCTATAAGTAATTTATAATTCCCTCCAACTATTTTAACGCCATCCACTACAGCTTCAATCCCATGTGAAGCAACTTGTTTATACTCACTAAAAGAGACATTATTTGAATCAGTCAAATTTATATACTCACGAACCCCTTTTGATACGGGATGATTTGATAAACTCACTAAACTATACAGTAGATTCTTATCAAATTCTTCATATATAACTTCATTTATAACTTCTGGTTTACCAAGCGTTAAAGTCCCTGTTTTATCAAGAACAAGAGTATCTACTTTTGCCATAGTCTCTAATTGAGCTGCTTCTTTAAAAAGTATCCCTCGCGAAGCACCTAGACTCAGTCCTATCAAAGTTGCAACAGGGGTAGCAAGAGCTAAGGCACAGGGACATGCTATCACTATGACTGAGATACCTATCATAAATGAAACTTCAAAACTATGTGGCCACATCCACCACACTAAAAAAGTCATAAAAGATAAAACAAGTATTGCAGTTGAAAAATGCTCGGAGAGTTTATTTGCTACTTGCTGAATTTTTGGTTTTTTATTGATGGCTGATTCTAACAAAGCAACAAGGTTAGAGAGAGTAGAGTGTTCAAAATCCTTTGTTGCTTTAAAATGAATATCTGCATCAATGCTCACTGTACCACTTATGACATTATCGCCTATCTCTTTATGTATAGCTTCACTTTCCCCTGTTAAACTTGACTCATCAAAACTTCCCTTTCCTTGAATAATCTCACCATCAAGGAGTACTCTTTCACCACTTGCAACTATAATAATATCGCCAACTATAACATCTTCTAATTTTGTAAGTATTATTGAATTATCTTTAAATACTTTCACTTCAGTTGGAAGATTTTTCCCTATTATGTCCAAGGCATCAGCTACATTTTTTTTGCTCAATACCTCTAAAAACTTTCCTATAAGAACAAAAGTAATAATCATGCTCACACTATCAAAATAAGCCTCACCATCTTGAACAATAGTAATATAAATGGAGTAAATATAAGTAAGTGATGCTCCTGTAGCGACTAATAAGTCCATGTTGACAGTTTTTGTTTTTATATCAAAGTAGGCACCACGAAAAAAGACCCAACCACTATAAAAAAGAACAGGAGTGGCGAGTAATCCCTCTGCTATATTAAGAATAGTTTTAACCTCTTGGGTAATCCCCGTAAAGTACCCAGCATACTGAGCAACTGCTATCCACATAATATTCATAGAAGCAAAGATAGCAACCGCCATTTTAAGATAATAAGATTTTCTCTCTTTATTCGCATAATCTTCTTGAGTAGACGCATCATAAGCAAATGCGTTATATCCAATAGAACGAATCATATCTATAATTTGAGAAAGTTTGACAATATGAGATGCCCAAACTATAGTTGCCTTATTGTTAGTAAAGTTAATATTAGCTTCGATGACACCTTCCATCTTATGAAGTGCTTTTTCATTGAGCCATACACAAGCAGAACAGTGAATACCCTCTATTACTAAAGAAATATGTGAAAACCCATCTTTGTCATTGCTTACATATTTATCTAAAAAAGAGGTACTATCAAATTGAGAGCTATCATCAAGTTGGTGTGTTGGAGGAGCTAAGGTAGTTGTACCTGCCTTTTCATAAAAGCTATCAAGTCCTTCATCACTTAAAAGATGATAGACACCTTGGCAACCACTACAGCAAAAGAACCTAGCCTCTTCTTTAATCATTACACTCTCATCAAACTCAAGATGACAGTGAGTACACTTAACCTTGTTTGACAACTTCAAACTTTCCAATATTTTTATTTTTTTGAATTTTATGCCAATTTTTAATATGACCATTCATACAGATATAGACGCCATTTTTAGGTTTTGCCTTTAAAAATCCCATCGCCATCCCTAAATTAAAACTAGCCTCCGTGTTATTTATCTCGTATGGCTTCATAGCTCCGGTTAATATTATCTTTCTATCTTCAAAAATTTCATCTAAAAACTCAGCTGTTTTATCCATAGTATCTGTTCCATGAATAATTATAAAACTTTTATCTGTAGATTCCATAATAATTTTTGTTATCATTTTTCTATCTTCTAAATCCATCTCCAAAGAGTCTTTAAAAACTACACCAGCTAAATCATATTTACTTTCAACACTTGTCAATATTTTAGTTACAGCTACTGAGTCATATGGAACTTCTAATTCACCAGTTTTTTCATTATATCTTTTATTAAACGTTCCGCCACTATTAAGTATTAGCATTATATATATCCTCTAATTTATCAATTATTTTTGTAGCCTTAGAACTTTTAGCTTTATGATATTGATCAAAAAGATAAGTAGTTTTTATTCCAGCTTTTAAAGCTGCTTCTATATCTCTCTCTTTATCTCCAACTAAAATAGAGTTTTCTAGGTCAATATCATATTCCTCTTTAGCATCATATAACATTCCAGGATTTGGCTTTCTACAACTACATTTCCCCGATACATCTGGATGATGTGGACAATGATAGACATGTGTAATCTCCACACCTCTCTCATAAAAAGCACTAATTATCCATGCAGTTAACTCATTAAAATCATCTTCATCATAATAGCCTCTAGCTATACCTGACTGGTTAGTAACCACAATAATCAAATAGTCTTGATGGATATAATAATGACAAAGTTCAATAATACCATCTATAAATTCAAAATCTTCTATCTTATATAAATAGTCCTTTTCAACATTTATAACACCGTCGCGATCTAAAAAAAGAGCCTTTTGCATACTTCTAGCTTACACCATCACCGAAGATCTCTTTTTCAATAATATCACAAATAATATGACCAATTAATATATGAGATTCTTGTATACGAGGTGTTGAATTTGATGGAACCACTAAAGCTATATCAGCTATTTTAGACATTTCTCCCCCATCACAACCTGTTAATGCAACTGTAATTATATTTTTCTCTTTTGCACTTTTAAAAGCATTTATAATATTAAGAGAGTTTCCAGATGTAGAGATACCTATAAATAAATCTCCATCTTGCCCCATACCTTCAAGTTGACGAGAAAAAACTTTATCATAACCATAATCATTTCCAATAGCTGTTAAAGCAGATGTATCAGTAGTTAATGCAAGTGATGGCAACGATGGTCTATCAAAACCATAACGCCCAACCATCTCCGCTGCAATATGTTGCGCATCAGCAGCACTTCCACCATTACCAGCTAAAATAGTCTTTTTATTACTTTTATAAAGTGATACACAAAGTTTAGAAACTTCTTGTATTTTGTTTAATAAGTCTTCATTATTGTATATATCTTGTTTCGTCTCATATGATTTTTTAACTTGATCTTTGATGTAGTTTATCATTTAAATACCCTGAAATTAATATATATAATAATAACATTAAAAAGATTAGTTTTTGATTTATAAAATATCAATTAGTAGAAATACTGTTATGTAGATTCTGAATCGAGTTCAGAATGACGGCTTGAGAGTTATAATCAGTTTTACAAAATAGTTGTGCTAAAAATATTGCGAAGCGTACTTCAGTACGTGAGTAAGATTTTGTAGTGCAAATAAGTAAATTAAATAAAAGTAGTTATTTAAAAAAAAGGTTATAAAGTAAGTTATATGTAAAAATGACTCGTCATGAAATCAAGCGCATACAATTTTTACTTTAATCAAGGCACTGACAAGCGAAGCGTACGTTCGTACGTGAGTTTGTTAGTAACGCGGATTAAATTAAAAAGTGTATGTGATTGTTTTTATGACAACTAGGCAGCGACCTACATTTCCAGCCCTGAAAGGGCAAGTATTATCAGCGATGAGAGGCTTAGCTTCTGGGTTCGGAATGGAGCCAGGCGTTTCCCTCTCTCTATAGCCACCTAGACAAGTCACATTTCAATACATTCGTCATTCCAAACT
>Ga0256840_1001949_pt1 | contig 18688 bp, 19 predicted proteins | sample 355202metaG_FD_185969 | JGI IMG/M metagenome (GOLD analysis project Ga0256840, IMG submission 185969) | Hydrothermal vent microbial communities from Mid Atlantic Ridge, Atlantic Ocean - 355-202 | ecosystem: Environmental > Aquatic > Marine > Hydrothermal vents | place: Atlantic Ocean: Mid...
AGAACGGTTGTACCGTTGGGACTAGCAGGGAATTTCTTTGCTGGGAATCAGAGGCATTAAGAAAGGTTATTTACTATGAAAATTCAACATTCAATATCAAGTGCAATAGACATATTAAATTTATTTGACTACATACATGAAATTGGTATTAATATATCACAAGAACCATACCCTACATACCAATCATTATTAAGAGAAGATATATCCTATACTGCTATTGAAAAAACTCTACAAGCATTACTTTTGGAGATACCTCAAGAAAAACAACAACAAATACAAAACTTTATAGAAGGTAAGATTTAACATGAGCCTCATACAAAAAGCAAAAGAGTCCATAACAGATTTTTTGGGTCTAGACATAAAAGCCGACAAATACGCACTGGTAGATGACCCCATTTTCGGGAAAGTAGCCAAAGATAAAGCACCTGACAAGTGGGTACGCTCTACCTGTGGGTACTGTGGTGTGGGCTGTGGGATGTACATCGGTGTGAAAGATGGGAAAGCCGTTTACTCTAAAGGTGACCCTCTACACTCTGTGAACTTTGGAACGCTTTGCCCTAAGGGTCTAAGTGAACACAAGATGGTCTACTCTGACAACCGTGTGACTACACCACTCATACGTAAAAATGGCGAACTCACTCCCTCTACATGGGAAGAGACTTTTAAACATGCCTCTGATGCATTTAAACGTATACAAGCTGAACATGGTAAGCAATCAGTGGCTGTCATCTCTACTGGGCAGTTGCTGACTGAAGAGTTTTATGCTCTAGGAAAATTTGTGCAGCTAGGGCTTGAGACCAACAACTATGATGGGAATACGACTCTGTGTATGGCATCTGCGGTCATGGGCTACAAGCAAACTTTTGGCTCTGATGGACCAACGGGATGTTATGAAGACTTTGAAAAAGCCGATGTCATCATGCTCATAGGGGCGAACATCTCTGATAATCACCCTATTTTGAAACTTCACATCGCTAAAAACGAAGCTGTTACAGGTAAAAAACCTACCATCATCGTGGTAGATCCTCGTAAATCCAAGACGGCTCAGATGGCAGATATTTTTGTGCCACTTAAACCACGTTCAGATTTGGCACTTATCAATGGACTGTGTTATATCATCTTTGAGCAGGGGTGGGAAGATGAGAAGTTTATACGTGAACGCACCAATGGTTATGTGGATTTCAAGAAACATATACTAACCAACTACCCTCCTCAAGAAGTATCTGAGATAACAGGTATAGAAGTAAAAGAACTTTACAACCTAGCCAAAATCTACTCACAAGCTGACGCCGTGATGTCTGCATGGACGATGGGTGTCAACCAAAGTAGCATCGGTACAGACACCGTCTCTGCCATCTGTAACCTTGCACTCATTACGGGAAATGTAGGACGTGAGGGTGCTAGCCCTATGTCCATAACAGGGCAATGTAACGCTATGGGTACACGTGAGTTTGGATTTACCTCGTCCATACCTGGGTACAGAAACTATGCTAACGATGCGGACAGACAAGCCTTTGCTGACATCATCAATGTGCCTGTAGATTTAGTGCCAAACAAACGTGGGTATGCCTATCCTCAAATCATCGATGGTATTAACCGTGGGGAGATAAAAGCCCTTTGGGTCGTAGCCACCAATCCACTTGTCTCTTACCCTGACCAAAATGCCTTGCGTAAAGCACTTAAAAAGCTTGACATACTCGTAGTACAAGATGCCTTTATGTCTGACACAGCCCAGATAGCAGACGTGGTCTTTGCCGCAGCCACATGGAGCGAAAAAGAGGGGTGCTACACCAACTCTGAGCGACGCTGTAACTATGCAAAAAAAGCAGTTGAGCCTCTAGGAGATAGTCTAGCTGACCTAGACATAGTTTTAGAGTTTTCAAAATACTTTGAAGACAAACACGAGCTACTCTTTAAAAACCTCAAAACACCACGTGATGTGTTTAACGAAGTGAAACGTGTGAGTAAAGGACAACTTTGCGACTACTCAGAGATGTCGTATGAGAAGATAGAACAACTCGGAGGCATACAGTGGCCTTGTAACGAGCAAGCCCCAGAGGGGACAAAACGTCTCTACTCAGAAGAGATGCCGTGTAGAACAGCGGATGGAAAAGCTTCTTTGTTACCTGTAGACTGGAAACCTTTAACTGAGATGGCATGTGAAGGGTTACCTCTCATACTCAACACAGGGCGAACCGTAGAGCAGTGGCACACACGCACCAAAACAGGAAACATAGGCATACTAAACGACCTAGCCCCTGAAGCATGGGTAGACATCAGCCAAAAAGACGCACTCAAACTACAAGTCAAAGATGGAGACCGCATCGCACTCTCTGGTACACGTGGACGTGTAGAAGATGTCATCGTCAAAATCACAGAGACGGTACGTGAAGGCTCTGTGTTTGTGCCTTTTCACTTTAACGAGCAACTCATAAACAACATCACCATACCAGAGTTTGACCCTAAATCTTTTGAGCCAAACTACAAACAGTGTGCCGTGCAACTACACTCCCAGGCTGTGCCTGAAGGCATCGAGTATGAAGTACCCGAAATAGCTGGCTATTTGGAGGGTGTAAAGGTGTATGAAGAAGAGGTATTGACAGAAGAGAAAATTAAAACTTCACATTAAATGTAAGGTGTTGTGCCCTCACAACACCAATAATATAAATCCTGAATTAGAAGGTGTTGTCAGGAGACAACACTCTACAGAAGCACTTTTAGGTCATCCAAATCAAAAAGCAGTAAAGTCTCATTTTTCATACTTAGTAACTCTTTTGAAAAGCCTGACTTAGAAAAGAGTACATAGACATCTACTTTTATACCTGACTCTGCTGCTTTTTGTTTGAGTTTGGTGAGTTCATTTTTGCATACTGTTCGGTCTTTGTATTTACACTCGCCGAGTATGATTTTTTTGTTTTTGGTCACTGCCAATATATCAAATTCGCTATAAATATTCCAGTATGATCCTGAAGAGAGTATCTCTTCTTTACCTGCATAATACTCTAAAAGTAAGTCATTACACAACTGCTCGTAAACCAATGAGCGTAAACGTTCGTAATGTTTTTCAAAATTTTCTAAAAACCTTTCTCCTTTACCCAAAGCTAATTCTTTGCTGTAATAATTCACAAAGCCAAACCAAAAACGCATAAAAGGCTGTACAAAACGCAATTTGTCTTGAATTCGGTAGGCACGTTGGTCACGAGGTAGTTTATGTTTTGGGTGTACTTTAAGTGGTGCCTCACGAGAATACTCTATTTTTAAAATGTTTAAAGAGACCAACTCATCAATTAACTCCTGACCTATACTTTCACTCAATTTTGCCTTACGTAAAACTGAATAGAGTTTTCCATCTCCATGTGCTACTGCCTCAAGAACTTCCCTATATGGTGTTTCAAGTAAATATGAGGGTCTTACTAGAGTCCCAGATATACTAAAATACTCTATAAACTGTGTTTTAACCATAGTAAAAACATCATCAAAATAGTCTAATTCTAAATTCTCAGAGAGTCCACCTAAGATAGAAAAATATTCAACTACTTCTTCTAAATTCAAATAAGAGTAATATTGGTTAAACTTTTTAAATTCCGCTTTAATAAAGTCCCTTTCATTATTTTACTTGTATTCTATCAAGTCTTTTGTAAAAATATGCTATGATTAATTTTTAATCAAAAAAGCAAATGTAAAAGAGTAGTAATGGAACCATTTTTCACCAATAGCAATAAAATACAACATATCATTAAAAGTTTTAATCTTACAAAAACACTTTTTGTCTCTTCTATTATTATAGGTGAAGCCCATATAGGAAAAAGAACATTGGCTCGATACTTATTCCCTAATGCAGTATATGTCTCGGCAGAAGATCAAAAACAAGTAGAATTAGCTCTTGAAAATAATGAAGAACTTATTATTACACATTTTGAAAAACTCATGAACCCTCAGGAACTTGATTTCACGAACAAACGTATAATTGCTACTGCAAATTATGTAACTAATTCTTCTATAATTGATACACTTTTTGCTTTTATTTATCCTATGCCTTCTTTAGCAGAACGTCCGGAAGATATATCATTTTTGTCTAAAAAATTCATACAAGAAGCCCAATCTACGCTTATGTTGGAAAACAATAATATTAATATAGAAAATATACCTCTAATCCTCACACAAAATAATCAAAGTTTGAGACAATCAATTTATAATTATATTATAAAACAAAATATGTCTATTGATGATATTATTGATATGCTTTATGATTATTTTTATGTACACTATGATGGTAACAACAATTACAAGAAACATATTAAAATTTTTGAAAAGCCGCTCATAGAAGCAGGACTTAAAAAATATGGTTCTCAACTTAAGCTGTCAAATGCACTTGGTATTAATAGAAATACTTTGAGAAAAAAAATACATGAACATAATATTGACTAGGCATTGATATGATGAAAATAAATTTTGAACCTTTTATAGAATGGGACAATAGTCCTTTTATCCTTTTTTCCAATGAAGGCAAGATACTCTATCTTAATAATGCAGCAGAAATACTTTTTGGCTATGTATCAAAACAAGAACTTTATGATATTACTCTAGCCTATGCACCAAAAGGTTTTGGCTATAAAGTAACGCAATTGTCTCTCACTTATGATTCATTTATGTTTTATGCTATCTCTGTTGGTTATGAAAATGAAGAACAAATCTCATTACGCTTGTACAATACACCGCCTACTAAACCTAAACAAAAACTTGAGACAGATAAAATGATACTGACAGATATCAATATCTTACTTGAAGCCAATATTTCCCTCTTCAAAACAAAGAATACAAACAAATTACGCTTACTCGCTGATCAAGATTTACCTGAATTTAAAATAGACCAAAATAATTTTTCAAAACTTCTTAGAAAATCCCTGGATGCATTTAGAGCTTCTGATTCGATAGACATTACACTAAAATTACTTATAGGTCAACATGTTATTATCAATGAAGAAAAAGTGGCAATCGTCCAACTCTCAATAGAAGCCAATGGTCGATATAATGATACAGATGAAGAGATACATACTTATGCCTCAGAAAGCCAGATAAAATGTATCACTACTGAATATGCTATTAAACTTGAAATTCCACTCATACTTCATACCAAATGATTAATTATTAATCATAAATAGTTACTATTTCACTTTTAAAATGTTAAAATTTAACTGCAAACTAACTTAAAAGGAAATAGCATGAAATTAAAACTTTCAGCTCTAATGGCATTGTTCTTGCCTATCTTTGCATTTGCAGAAGATAAACTAGACTCAGGGGACACAGCATGGATGATGATGTCTACAGCACTGGTATTACTTATGACACCAGCAGGTTTAGCATTATTTTATGGTGGTATGACAAGATCTAAAAATGTACTCAATACCTACGCAATGGTTATGGGTGCCTTTGTAGTTGCTTTCTTAGTATGGATTGTTGCAGGGTATTCTATAGCCTTTGGTACAAATGAAAGTGCCACACTTCAAAATGTATTTGGTGGATTTAATCACATACTATTAAATGGTATCAAATGGACTGATTTAAGTGGCACTTACCCTACTTATGTATTTATTGCATTCCAAGGTACATTCGCAGCGATCACCATCGCGATTGCATCTGGTTCAGTTATCGGACGTATGAAATTTTCTACATGGATGGTCATTGTTGTTCTATGGGGACTTGTTGTTTATGCTCCTATTACACACATGGTATGGGGTGGAGATGGTGCTTACCTTTTTGATGCAGGTGCTCTTGACTTTGCAGGTGGTACAGTAGTCCATATGAATGGTGGGTTAGCTGGTTTAGTTCTTGCTATTTTAATAGGTAAAAGAGTTGGTCATAACAAAGTTGCTATGAAGCCTTTCTCTATTATGCTTACAGCTGCAGGTGCGGCACTACTATGGTTTGGTTGGTATGGATTTAATGGCGGTTCAGCATTTGGTGCAAACGCTATTGCTGGTGTTGCTGTTCTTACAACTACCATCGCTACAGCAGCAGGTGCCGTTGCTTGGATGCTTTTAGAGTGGCTGATTTACAAAAAACCTACACTTCTTGGGATTGCATCTGGTATCATCTCTGGTCTAGTTGCTATTACACCTGCTGCAGGTTTTGTTGGTGTTGGTGGTGCATTTGCTATCGGTATTGTAGGATCAATCGTTGCATTCTTTGGGGTTATAAAACTTAAGAAAATCTTTGGTTATGATGACTCTCTTGATGCCTTTGGAATCCACTTTCTAGCAGGTCTTTGGGGTGCATTAGCTACGGCATTCTTTGCACTTGATGACAAAGAACTTCTATGGGATGGACCCATGAAAGAGTCTGCTGATAGGATAGGACAATTTATGGTTCAAGTTGAATCAGTAGTGATTGTTGGTCTTTGGACACTTATTGGAACTGTAGTAGTATATTATGTAGCTTCTGCACTTACTGGTGGAACTAGAGTCTCGGAAGAAGATGAAGCGACAGGTCTTGATGAATCACTCCACGGTGAAAAAGAATTAAATATATAAGGGAAATAACATGAAAAAAATTGAAGCAATAATCAAACCATTTAAACTAGAAGACGTCAAAGACGCTCTAGTTGAAGCAGGTATTGAAGGTATGACAGTATCTGAAGTCAAAGGGTATGGACGTCAACAAGGTCACTCAGAACTGTACAGAGGTGCAGAGTATGTGGTTGAGTTTATCCCTAAGATTAAGATAGAAATAGTCGTATCTAATGATGAATATGCAAAAAAAGCTGTAGATGCTATAGCAGAAGCTGCCAAAACTGGTAAAATTGGTGATGGTAAAATATTTGTTAGCACTATTGACTCTGTTCTTAGAATTAGAACAGATGAGCTTGATACTGATGCACTTTAAATAGTCTCATTGACAAGGTTATTCCTATCTAAAATTTTTTAATTCAAACTTAATTGTATAAAAAGAATGAGGACACTTTACAGCTCCTCTTTCTTAAAACTATTTATACTTTCCTCACTTCCAATAATCTTCCATCTTACACATTCAATACCAAAATCTCGTTCATAGTCCCTGATACCTAAAAATTTTAGCCTATAAAGTGTTTTATCTATCTTGCTATAAGAAGTATTAAACTCATACTTCACTTCTTTTTCATATATTATTAAATTGGCATTCGATAACACATTTTTCACAGACAATGCGTAGGCTCTAGCCATCCCTCCAGTACCTAATTTTATACCGCCAAAATAACGTACAATAAAAACTGCACAGTTAATAAGTTCTTCACCACGTAATACATTTAGAACTGGTACACCTGCACAACCTTTAGGTTCTCCATCATCCGAGCTGTTTTCTACGATTTGGTTAAATTCATTAAAATAACGTAAAGCATATACCACATGGCTTGCCTTTGGATGTTCTTTTTTTAACTTTTCTTGCAAACCTTTATATTGCGATATAGGTACAATATATGCAATAAACTTTGAACGATTCACCTCTGTATAAAATGAATATGACAAATCAATAGTTTGCATCAAATTACTTTATGAAGATACTTATATATTTTCAAACCTATAAAGGTCCCAATAAGGTCTGCTATAACATCATTAATATCTGCAAAACGTGTAGGCGTAAAGTACTGATAAAGCTCTATAAAAACGCCAAAAAACACAAGAGATGATAAGGCATACCAATACTTTATATCATATCCTAAACGCAATAACACACCCAAAATTATAAAAGTAAAAACATGATGTGTTTTATCACCCAATGCTGCAATCTGTAGTGCTGAATCTTGTGGTAACATAGCTACACTATACGCAACTATAAGTGCTATCCAAAAAAGTACTTTGAATATGCCTCTAACCTTATATAGTTTTGACTTTTTCAACAATAAAATCCACAAATTTCTCTGAAGTATTCATACATTTGGCTACTCTATAGTCTTCATACTTTATTTTTTCTGCTATTTCTCTATGCTCTATGTCTAATTCAAAGAGAGTCTCTGAATTATCCAATGTAAATGCCAAAGGAAAGATTAGAACCTTTCTATGATATGGATGACGTAATACATCCACCAAATTAGGTTCAAGCCAAGCAGATGAACCGACTTTTGACTGATAGACCAGCTTAATCTCATGAAAGACTATCCCACGTTCTCTTAGATAGATTTTAATTGCAGATACATTAGCTTCTATTTGATTTTGATAAGGATCACCCTCTTTGATAATACTCAAAGGCAAACCATGTGCAGAAAGAAGTAAATCATACTCCTTAGTATCTTTTCCATCCATAGCTTCCATTATTTTTTCTACAGATGCTTCAATATACTCATAGTCATCATAATAAGGTTTTACAACTGTTATTTTTGGATAGTATTTTAATACTTCACATCTTTTTTCTATATCTTCAACAGAAGAGAGAGTAGTAGTTGTAGAGTACTGAGGATACATAGGAAACAAGATAATCTCTTCTACCCCATCCTTTCTGCACTGTTCGAGTGCTAAGTCTGCAAAAGGCGGTACATAACGCATCACAGGATAAACAGACATATTAAGTTTAGGTTGAAGTTTTGATATAAGCTCTTGTGTTAATGCAAGTAATGGAGATTTTCCTCCTATAAAACCATAATTTAACTTTGCCTCTTCAAGACGTTTGTTGATGATGATATCTGAAACTAATTTTCTACTATATCGGTTCATTACAAGGATATTTTTATCTGCAAACATATTGTTTAAAAATAATTCAACTTCCTCGACAGAACTTGGTCCACCCATATTAAGAAGAAATAACGACTGTTGCATACATATCCTTTAAAGTCTTGTATTTTAGCATACAGAGTGTAAAATCATACATAAAATTAGTTAATATTTAAAGGTACTATTATGATTATCATCCCTGCACGTATTGGTTCTTCTCGTTTTCCTAACAAAGTCTTAGCAGATATTGGTGGTATGCCTATGGTTATACGCACGGCAAAGGCTGTAATGGGCATAGATAAGGTTGCAATTGCAACAGACTCTCAAAAAGTGATTGATATCGCAAAAAAGCATAAAATTATGGCAGTTCTTACTTCCCATACACATCAAAGTGGCACAGACCGTATTTATGAAGCTACACAGTCACTAAAACTAGAGGATGATGAAATCATCATCAATGTACAAGGAGATGAGCCTTTCATTGAAACAGACGTTGTGAAAGCCATTTATGACTTAACATATACTAATAAGGACAATGAACGTATTATGATGAACTCATGCTATAAATCCGTTTCAAATCCAGAAGCAGATGATCCAAATATTGTCAAAGTTATCACAGATTTAGATGACATAGCACTTTATTTTTCACGTGCTAAAATACCCTATCCAAGAGACCACCATTTTGATAATTACAAAGGGCATTTGGGGATTTATGGATTTACTGTAAAATCATTACGTGAATTTTGTAACCTAAATCCAGCACCACTAGAAAGTATAGAAAAATTAGAGCAACTAAGAGCTCTCTATCACGGCTATGACATTGCTATGATAGAAGTAACTACAGAGAGTTTTGGAATCGACACAGTTGAAGATTTAGAAAAAGCCCTAAAACATCATAACTTATAGAAAGGAGAGGGACTTATATTTCTCTACCCAACTGCTTTACCTAAATCCCACATTGGCATGAAGATACCTAACGCCATTAACAATACTAGCCCTGCTATAAAGAACATCATAATAGGCTCAATATAAGCTGAAAGGTTATCAATAAGATCTTGAAATTCCATATCATAATAATTTGTAACTTTATCAAGCATAGCATCTAGTTGTCCACCAGCCTCACCTGCTTTTACCATCTGCAAAAGCATATTCTCATAGAGACCTGTAAGTTTAAATGCTTCTGCCAAATTCATCCCTCTACCAATATTTGCATTGACAGTAAGTAACTTTTCTTTAATCGCTAAATTATCTACCATACCTACTGCTGTATCAAGTGCTTCAGAGACAGGAATACCTGATTTCACAAGTTCTCCAAATACTAAATTATATTTATGCATTGTAGAGAGAAAAATAGCTTTATTTATCAAATAAAATCTAGGATGAATAAGCATCTGATCCATTTTATACCTAAAGTCTCTATTATTCTTATACATAAATTTTATAGTGGAGACTATAAGTATAATAATGATTAAAATCAGTAAACCAAAATTGCTAAATGCCCACTCTAAATCAAGGAGTATCCGTGTAGGCAAGGGAAGCTCAGTCTTAAACCTTGAAAATATATCTTTAAATTTAGGTACAACTACCATAATTAATATAGTAAATGCAATACCCATAGCTGCAAGAGTGATAAGCGGTGAACGAATTGCTTTTTTAAATTTTGCTGTATTATCTCTAATATTTTCTAAAATATCAGCAAGTTTATGATAGGCTTCAGAAATATTTCCCGTTCTTTCACCCAAATTAGTCATAGCTAATGCCACATGTCCAAACTCTGTTACATATGGAGTCATAGCATCCGACATACTATTACCAGAATTAATATCAGAATTAATATTTGCATAAATATCTTTTAATCTTTTATTATCGGTATTATCAGAGACTTCTATTAGTGTGTCATTAATAGCAATACCTGCATCTGTCATAACTGCAATTTGTCGGATAGTTGATATTTTATCATTTAAAGGTATTTTACCCTTAAACGACTTTTTAAATCCATCCATAAATTCAGAAATACTATCTTCAATTGGTGCAGCAGTTTCTACTGCTTTTAAAACCATTGTCTTAGGGAATTTATCTTTAGCTTCCTTAACCGCCAACATACGATTTTCAGCTTTAATTAACTCTTGACGTTTCTTACCTTTGTCCATTATTGTTACATTAAAATATTTCATTATAATCTCGCTACTCTATAGATTTCTTCTATTGTTGACTTACCTTCAAGTGCCTTATGTACTCCATCTTCAAACATGGTAACAAAACCCTCCTTCTCCGCTTGCTTAGTTAGATCTTCTTTAGAAGCTACTTTTGCAATCATACGTGCAAGCTCTTCTGAAATAGTCAATACTTCAGAAATCATTTCACGCCCTGAATATCCTGTATGCCCACATTCCTTACATCCTTGACCCTTATAAAATGTAGGGTTTTCAGGTAAATATCTCTGAACATCTTTTAGTAATTCAGGATCCAAAATAGTCTCTGTTTTACAATTTTTGCATATCTTCCTTACAAGCCTTTGCGCTTGAATAGCAACAAGTGCTCCAGAAACAAGATACTCTTCTATACCCATATCTAATATCCGAGAAATTGAAGAAATAGCATCATTAGTGTGTAATGTAGAAAGTACAAGGTGCCCTGTGAGTGCAGCTTGAATTGCTATTCTCAAGGTTTCGGTATTACGTATTTCACCAATCATGATTTTATCTGGATCTTGTCTAAGTATAGACTTAAGCGCATCAGCAAACCCTAAACCAACACTTTCTTTTACATTGACTTGCTGTAACCCTGCCATTTGATACTCTACAGGATCCTCAACAGTAATAATTTTATCTTTTACATCTTTTATGGCATTCACTGCACCATAAAGGGTAGTCGTTTTACCAGACCCAGTTGGTCCTGTTACCAAAACTATCCCATAAGGAACTTTAATTGCTTCTGAAAAACGATCATAACATAATTTACTCATACCTGCTTCTTCTAGTTTTATCATTGCCTTTGACTTATCTAGAATTCTAAGAACGATAGACTCACCCTGAATTGTAGGTAATGTTGAAACCCTAAAGTCGAATTCTTTTTTATTAATCGCAGCAGAAAATCTTCCATCTTGAGGTTTTCTTTTTTCTGCAATATCTAAATTTGACAATAGCTTCATTCTAGAAGCTAATGGATTAAAAATATCTTTATCAAAAGTAAAACTTTGTCTTAACATACCATCAACACGTTCACGAATTACACATGACTTTTCAGTAGCCTCAATATGAATATCACTTGCACCTGCAAAAATAGAAGACTTTAAAATAATATCAATAAGTTTTAAAACTGCAGGAGATTCATCATTGTTATCACCTGTAGATTCTTGATTTAAGTCTTTACGTATATCTTGGACTAAGCCTTTTATACTCTCATTAATTTCTAAACGTTGTAAATGCATTTTAATCTGTTTAGGTCTTGCTATGGATATACGTATAGGTTTTTTAGGAAATAATCTTTGTATTGCATCTTGGGCGGCCATATCTAAAGGATCATCAAACACAATTTGAACATTTAAATCATTTTCTTCAATAGGTATAATATTATATTTTAATAACTGCTTATATGGTACTTGCGAAAAAAGTCGCATATCTATTTCCACTTCATCTAAATCAATAAAATCGATATTTAATGTACTAGCAACTTCTTCAATAATAGGTGCAATATTAATACCTTCTATTTTCTCTAGATGTTGAAGGGAAATCACACCTTGTCTTATTTTTTTTGCTAAAAAAATTTCTACAGTATGTAAATCAATCATCTTTTCTTTAAGAAGGTTTGCAAAAGATATTTTTTTAGGTGGTCTGCTTTTAACTAAAGCAGAAATTACATCTTTTGTTATAATTTTCTCTTCAAGCATTATTTCAATCAATTTAACCATCGAAACCCTTTATCTATTAGCTTTTATTTTAATTAATACATTTTTTGCTCTTTCTGAGCCTGTACGCTTTATATAACTTTGTAAAATATTTATAGCCTCATTTTTTTGACCTAATTTAACTTTTGACTGTGTAAATATTATCCAACTATCATCTATAGTACTGTTTATTTTGTTTGTCTGTAGGGCCCAATATTCTGATTTTTCATATAGTCCTTTTTTATAATAACTTTTTGCTAAGAAAAGGGAATCATCTAAATTCCTAGACTTAAAAAATCTTTCTTCAACATCTTTGTAGGCATCTAAACTGGAGGTTTCAACAATATCTAAATGCATTCTTTTTCTTGGTTTATCAATTACATTTTTATTTTCAATAACTTTATTAGTCTCTTCTTCTAAAATCGGAATATTATCAACTATCATTTCCAAAGGCTTATTCACACCCTTTTTTTCTACTATAGTTTTTTCAAGTTCATTTTTAGATGTATTATTTATAATTTCATTATTACTTGTAATGACTACAGACTTAGTATTTCCCACTTTATCAATATTATTCTGTAGGCTTTTTTTTGGAAATAAATCATAATACAGTGAAAATAGCATCATTGTGATAAGAAAAACTCCTATCAAAATACCTATATAGAAAGGTAATCTTTTTTTCTTATGGTATTTTTCCCATTCTTCTTCCAAAGGTTTTAAGTCATACATGAATGTATCCTAACTTTAATGCAGCCATTTCTATGATTCTTTGAGGTATATATGCATAGTTAATTTTAGATGGTTCATTTTTATCATAATATTCACATATTTCAAAAATAGTAAAAAGTAATTTATTACATTCTCTATAGTTACCTTTTGTAAAATTAAAAATGAGTTTCATATCTTTTTTTTGAATACTGTTTGCTATTTCAAAAAGATTTTTCTTTAATAGTTTCTTATGTATATATTGAGTTAAGTCTAACAATGAGGCATTTTTTAACTCAATAACTTCCCATATCCTTGACTGAAAATGCTCCTTTGCAATAAGGTCCTCATTGTCAGTTTTATGTAAAGAGACTACAAATTTAACAGCTCGTGAGTCTGAGATAAGTCGGATTTTCTCCATCATTTCTGGTCCGTACATCTGTGCTTCATCAAGAAGTATAATAATTTCTCTTTGACCACGTAGTTTTTTACAATAATTAACCAAAGCTGAAAAATTAATTTCTGTATTTTGTGGTAAATCTTTTTTAGTTAATACTTTAAATAATTTATGAAAAAACTCTTTACTGTTTGTTGATGGAGTATCAAAATAATGTATTTCTTTTTGATATTTTAAATTTTGTGCGATACGGTTGAGTAAAATACTTTTACCTGTACCTGGTCGTCCAAAAAGTAAAATCATTTTTAAAGGTTTCTCAATACTGTGTGCTAACTGTTTATAGGCAGCAACAGATGATTCTAGCTTAATGTAATCATCGATATCAATAGAATCGACAAATACATTTTTAGCTGCTTCATATCTACTTATCATTAACTTTTGTATAACCTAAATCTTTAAGTGATACGGATTTACTATTTTTCACGACATGTGGTGTAATAATAATCACTAACTCTTCAACTGTATTTATTTTTTCTTCTCTTTTGAAAATATTTTCAAGTAATGGTAAATCACCTAATAAAGGTACTTTATTCACTTTTACTCCAGATTTAGATGAAATCAAACCACCTAGAATTGCATGTTGTCCATCTTTTACTTTAATTACTGAAGCAATTTGTCTTCTTACTAAGTCTGGTGGTATATTTCTTACTCCCCCAGCGGCAGCAACTTCATTTACTGTATCTGATATAGATGGATTTATCTTTAGTGTAATCATACCATTATCTGAAATTTCTGGTGTAATGTCTAGTAAAATACCCGCAAATACAGAATCAACCATTTCGCCTTGTGCAGCAACTGCACCACCTGCACCACTAGCCGTACTAGAAGATTGTATCTTATAAAAGAGTTCTCTACCTACAGAAATAAGTGCTGGTTGATTATTTAATGTCATTACTCTAGGACTTGAAATTGCTTTCACATCTCCTTGCGTTCCTAAAAATTTTATGATTTCACTTACTTCTGCATTACCCGTAATATTGACCACTTGTGCATTATTGGGTTTTGTACCTTCTGCAAATGTAGCATCTTTAATTCCCGCTAGATTATCAAATGTATAAGTAGCTATATTATTTTGAGCCATAGACAAAGAATTAATCGTAAAATTTTGTAATCCATAAAGTTGACTCCAATCAACACCTGTAGTAGTACTATCATCAAAACTTACACTGATAATACGAACATCAATCAATACCTGTGACTTCATTTGTTTCGTAAGTGTATGTACATATTTCGCTACCCTACTAATTTGTCTGTCTGTACCTGTTACAGTAACCATTCCAGCTTCGGGATTAACAATTGGTGCTAATGGGTTATACTCCCAAACTTGACCATCAGGACCAGTCCATGTCTCTCCTGTTCGCGTATAGTGTGTACCACCATCACTCGCACCCGTCAAGATTCTCTGTATCTCTTTTTCAATTGTTTTCCAAAACTTAAATTCATTGTTGCTTTCTATAGAAATACCAGTTTTTGAACCACCTGCACTTGCTGCACCACCAGCACCACCAGCACCACCAATTCTAGCTGCAGAGTTATTTGAATTTGCAATAGTTACGTGTGCATTGCTTTTTCCAGTTCTTTGCCCAGAAATATAATGGATTTTAAATGTTCTTGTAATTAAATACGAAATTTTTAATTTATTCCCACTTAATATATAGTGTAAGTCATTATCTTTTAATATTGTATTTAAAAAGCCTGTAAATGTACTATTTTTTAATTTTACATAGTAAAGCTTTTTGTTCATTCGTTTTTTTGCGGCTTCATCTTTTACAACAACAGTAAGTCCACAAGTATCGGCTAGATTATCAACGACATCCCCTATCGTTAACTTGCTATCTATTGTCACTGAAAACAATTTACTAGAACAATCATTTGCCAACACATTATTTGCTGTAAATAAGAACAACAGTGCACTTATAAATTTTACCCCAATATTTTGTATACATTTCATCTTATTTACCTTCCTTAATCGTAATAAAATTTTCTCTATTCTTATGTAAAAATAATTTTTTGATTTGATTGTCATTTCTCAAAACAACACCTTTTTTCCCAATAAATTTAAGTGTATATCCAGCTATACTATCATCTATTTTTAGCCATTGACCATTAATATACGCTGTATTATTCAAAATAGCATTTAAAACCAATTTCGTATCCTCTTTATCCACAGGTATTACAAAGGTCGTAATATTATTTTCTTCTTCTAGTCTTACAAAGGGTTCTTGTGTATCTTTTAAGGTTTCTATATTAATACCATCACGTGGATTATGAATTTGTTTAACCATATTGCGTATTTGATCCATTGACAAGTCTGCATATATTGTAGATGTTATTAATGTTGTAAATAGTATGTTTTTCATTAGTGATTAATCCCCCAAACTGAAATATTAATATCTGCAATAATTTTTGAAGAATTTGTGTCAAGTGTAAACTTTGTACCATAAATATCAGTTACAAGTCTATTTTGTTCAATTTCATTAATAAAGTTAACTATTCCTTTATATTCTCCCTTACACCCAACAGCAATTTCTAATACGTAACCAAAACTACCATTATTATCAACATATTTATTTGAAATATATTGAATTCCAACATCATGTTTTACGGCTTTTTCTGTTATAGAATTTAAAAAATTTGACCAAGATTTTTGATTAAATAACATTCCTGATAGTTTTTCTAAGTTTTTATCAATAAATACAATCTTTTTTCGCGTATCAACAATTTTTAGTTTTTTAGTTTTAATGTCATTATCAAACTTTTTCACATAAAACTCACGATCTCCAGAAACAGTGATAGAATTTAAATAAGTATTATTCTCAGCAATCTTTTTTTGTATATCTTTTTTACTTCTTTCACTTTTATTATACATTTCTTCTGTATATGGTAGTAAAAATGCATAAGCAAGATAAGCAATAATCCCGGCAACGCCTAAAATAAGTAACCACTTTTCACTCTCTTTTTTTGGTGCGAAATAGCTATCAAGTTCTTCTAGTTTATCTTCTATAAATTTCATCTTAATTCAACCTTTAATAGTCCTTTATAATAACTATTCTCTAAGTCTTTTTCTATACGTTTAATATCAATATGATCAATCTCATCAAAATGTGTATCAGATATATATTGAATAAGTTCTGTCAACTTTCGATCACTGGAACTTACCAAAGAAATCCATAATGTATCATTGTCACTGGCTAACATATCTACATTCACTTCATACTTTGTCAACTCTTCTGCAATTTGATATAAGATACCTGATTTAAGCCTATAATTTACCTTCTTATCATAAATTTTTGTCAAAGTTTCTGTTTTTGCATGATACTTTGTAGATAATTTATCTATTTTTTGATCTAAAGTTTGTATTTCTTTTTTCTTTATACTTAATATTTTTTTATATTTTAAAGATTCTTCTTGAAGTTTATTGTTTTGTATATCGAGTGCATATATTTTTGCATTATTAACATATGAACCTACTAGATATCCTAATGGATATGCTAATCCTAGTGCTATAGCAGCTGTTGTTGCAATAATAAACTGTCCACTAGCACGATTTGCAAATGATGGTGCACGAGGAAACATAGTTAAATTTACTATAGATGATTCATCTTCTATATAATCAAAGGCCGAAAGAGCCATCAAATATTGTAGTTGGTCCGTATACCATTCATCGTTGTTAATCTTATAGTTAAAATTTAATTCTACTGCTTCTAGACCCAAATAGTTTTGACTATACTCATCCAAACCTATTATTGGACCTTCTGTAGACCCTATAAACATTTTATTTATAGTATCAATTTGAAATGCTCTTTTCGCATAAATAATGATATCATTAATATTAATGAAAACTTCACCAAATATTTTTACCAAACTTTGTTGATATTCATAATTTTTCGTCTTTATACCTTCTGTCTCAAGTACTGTAAAAAATTCTTTTTCATCAACTTTTTCACCTACTATTTCACAAAACTTATCATATATTTGTTCTAAAGAATATTCTATCGACTTCGCATACAAATACTCACCATCTTTATAAAGAGTTACAAATGCATCTTGTTTTGTAAAGTAAATAAAACAGTGAATCCCTGTACTATTTAATATTTCTTTTCTATATAATGATTTATAAAGTAAAGGTGCAGGTATTACTAAATCTATATATTTCGTTTGTTCTTTAATTGGAAGAAAAAGTTCATTTATTACTACAGGTTCTGCAACAAAAATGTGGAATTCTCGTTCTTCACCTGTATTCTCTACTTCAATAGAAGAAATAACATAATCACTTGCTTGGTCAAGTCCAAGCTCTTCATATGCCTTTATGTCTAAAATATCAGCTATATCTTCTTCCGGTATACTTCGGCTTAAATACACAACAGTATTTATCATATCCTTATTACTTAAATATGAAACAATAAAATTTGAAGTATTGTACGTTAATTTGTCAAGTGACTGAAATATATCATCTTTAAGCATATATTGCTTATGTGCGTAGGCATTCACAGTTATTATATTCTTAACTGGTGACTTAGCTTCTTTTGGTGATTTTTTTGTTAAAAACATTCTACCCATTCCTTGTGTGTTGAAGAATTATATATGTTATAATATTAAAAGCATCTTACAAAATTAATTTTTTTAATGTTAAGTATATTTTCCAATTCCATATATCTTCTCCTAATTGAGATAATTTTATATCATATCTCTGTCAAAAAATGTCAAAAATTATATAATATACCCTAACTCTTCAAGTCCATCTCTATTTTTACTCCACCCTTTTTTCACTGAAACATGTAAATCTAAGAATATTTTTTTACCTGAAAATATCTCCATCTGTTGACGTGCAAACTTGCCTACACGTTTGATGCCTTCTCCTTTTTGACCGACTATCATGCCTTTTTGGGTATCTTTTTCCACAACGATTGTGGCATACACCGTATCTAGCGTATCGGTTTCATCTATCTTTTCTATGGT
>Ga0256840_1001950_pt1 | contig 18685 bp, 19 predicted proteins | sample 355202metaG_FD_185969 | JGI IMG/M metagenome (GOLD analysis project Ga0256840, IMG submission 185969) | Hydrothermal vent microbial communities from Mid Atlantic Ridge, Atlantic Ocean - 355-202 | ecosystem: Environmental > Aquatic > Marine > Hydrothermal vents | place: Atlantic Ocean: Mid...
CATGAAGACGACCTCAGGATGATCGTAGAACTTTTCGAGCTTGTGGTAGAGGAACTCCGCGGTTTTAACGGTGTAGTCCAGCTTCCTACCACAGACCTGGCAGTGGGCGTACTCGAACTCGAGGTCGAGCCTGTCAGGATGACCTTGGATAGCCTTCGTCGGGCATATGTCGTTGCACTCGTAGTTACACTCCCTGCAGAGCTCAGGATGGAAGGAGATGACCTTCTTACCGTTGTCTATAACGAATATCGCGTTGTGTGGACACACCTGGGCACAGAGGGCGCAGCCTATGCAGGCGTCGGCTTTGAGACCCCCCTCCTTTTTTATGTCTCCTATTGGGGTCTTACCCTCCCCTCCAGCTGGTTCATTGATACGCTTGAGCATTCTCCCACCCCAAAAGGGATAAAAAGAGGGGGCTCAGATGCCGAGCTCCTTCCTCTTCTTCATTATGTGGTCGTACATCAGCTTCGCTGCCTTGTACGGGTCGGGCTCCACTATGAAGGCCGCTCCAACGATATCGTAGAGATCCTGCGTGAGGATCTTCACCACCTTTGGACCGCCGAGAACCGGCGGAACTATGCCGAGGTGCGTGGTGATTCCGCTGGCCACGAAGTAGGTTCCTATTGAGACCGCCTTCTCGGTCATGGCCTCGGGGGCGGAGCCCACCACTGGTAATGCCGAGATGGGGACGTTCAGATCCCTCGCTATGAGGTCAGCTAAAACCAGCATCCTCGTGCAGTCAACGCACGAACCCATGTTGAGGGCGGGAGGAATGCCCCACTCCTTGGCGAACTCCCTCAGGCCGGGCCCGACGTTCTCGGTGTCAACGTACTCTGGCAGGAAAATACCGTACTTCATCGCCGCTGTTGCCCAGCAACCGGTTCCTATGAGGAGAACGTCCCTCTTCATCAGCTCGTTGGCTATCTTTATGTGGTTGTGGTCCTGCTTTATCTTGGGATTGTTGCATCCGACCAAGCCGGCGACGCCCTTTATCTTGCCCTCGACTATCGCCTCCTCCAGGGGCTTGAGGGAGCCTCCAAAGTGCTTGAGTATTGCCTCGACGCTGAAGCCGACGTATCCGGCCATCTTCTCCTTCGGTATCTCGACCCTCTGCTTCGATCTGTTCGGGAAGTTCTCGACGGCAGTCCTGACTATCTCCCTGGCTATCTCATCCGCTCTCCTTTCGTCGAACTTGATGTGTATGGCTCCAGGAAACGTTGCCAGCGGGCTGGTGTCTATTATCTTGGTGTGGAAGCACCTGGCCACGTCAACCGTCGCTGGCATTATACACTGCACGTCAACTACCATGGCCTCAACTGCGCCGGTAACTATGGCCATCTCCTGCTGGAGGAAGTTGCCGGCTATGGGTATGCCGTGCCTCATGAGAACCTCAAGACCGGTACAGCACATTCCAACGACGTTTATTCCCTTGGCACCGAGTTTCTCGGCGAGTTCAAACAATTCGGGGGTCCTGAGCCGCCTCGACTATCTTCTCAGACAAAACCGGCTCGTGGCCGTGGACGACTATGTTGACGTAGTCCTCCTTCAGAACCCCAAGGTTAGCCTCGGCCTTTATAACCTGTGGCGTTCCGAAGAGTATGTCCTGGAGCTCAGTCGCTATTAAAGAACCACCCCAAGCATCGCCGAGGGAAGTCTTCAGACCGTGGAGGAGTATGCTAACTGGGTCGTGATCTGTTCCTATGTGTGTCCTGTGGAGGCTCTCCACTATCTCCCTATCTATGCTCCGCGGCAGAATACCGTTCTCGAACCAGGGCATGCCGGCCTTTTCGGGGGCCTTCTCGAATATCTCGTAGGTCTCGGGGTTGAGATAGGCCTTGAGGAAGGCCAGCGCCTCCTCATCCTGCTTTCCGAAATCATGGAGCGCCACTTCGGCAACTTCCCTAGCAAGCTCCCTTATGGTCTTGCCCTCGGTCTCGATTCCGAGTCTCTTGGCAACCGCTTTAAGCTTCTCAACGTCCCTGACTTGGTAAGGCAGAACGTTCGAGGCCATGTTATCCAGCTCAAGAACGGGCTTTCCTTCCTTCTTGAACTTCTCGGCCATCTCAGCCGCTATGAGCAGGGTTAAAGCCACGTGCCGCCCGTGGTCGCTGTGGGCAGCAGCACCGGCCGCTATCATCCTGAGGAGGTTCCTGGCGACGATAGTGTCTGCATCGGCACCGCAGACGCCTCTTTTTGGCTCACCCCCGAAGGGGTTGATCCTGCACGGCCCCATCATACAGTTCCTGCAGCAGACTCCAAGGAGGCCGTAACCGCACTGCGGCTGCTGCTTCTCAAGCCTATCCCAGACGGTTTCAATTCCCATCTCCTGGGCCCGTTCGTACATCTGCTGGGTGGTACTATCGATGGAGACTTCCTTATACTTCTTCATTTCGACTCCCCCTCATTAATTCGAATAATTTCGGCCTGGAAAGACCTAAAGAGGTCCCAACCGTTGTATTCCTCCTTATACGTGCCTTCTTTTAGCCTGATTATCCTCTCGGCCGTTTCCTTTCTGACTTTGGAGACTACCTCATCAATAGTGCCGAACTGGAGCGCCCCGGTCTTGCACGCCTCAACGCACGCTGGAAGTTTTCCTTCGGCCCTTCTGTCGGGACACAGGTCGCACTTGAACATCACACCGTTGAGGACTTCGAACTCGGGAATACCAAACGGACAGACGATGGCACACATCTTGCAGCCGATGCACTTTTCAGGGGTTATCATAACCGCCCCGTCTTCGTCGTGATAGAGCGCACCGGTGGGGCATACCTCAACACAGGGTGCGCCATCGCAGTGCCGGCAGTTCATGGGTACGTTGTAGGCTCCATGGGAAGAATGTGTATCCTCGGCAGGGGCAGCGGATCCTCAAAGATCGCCGAGAAGAGGTCCTTGCTCTGGGAGTGTTCCACTGCACACGCTATCTCACACTGCCGACAGCCAATGCACTTCGCTGGATTTATGAAAATAGTAGGCTTTGAATCGGTGGGCATAGGAAATCACCATTATGTATGTAATAGAACTGATATAAAGTCCTTTCTGTTTTAAAGGTAAACTTCAGGAGATATTTTTATTTTGGACAAATATCCTCAAGAAATGTAAACTCACGCACACATCAAAATGACCAACCAGTCACAAGAGTTGACCACTCAAACGTATAAGACCCAAAGAGTATATCTCTCGTGGACAGAAAAGTACACTTTACAAAAAACATACTATAGTTCATATTTTTGTATATTTATGAATTTTTAAGCTCATTAATGTGGTTTTAAGTTCGAACATAAAGGCATTTATACATTTAAACTCGAACAGTTGAAGGTGGAGTTGATGACGAAACCCATTAACCCGGAAGATGAGGGGAGAAGGAGGAAACTCTTTGAAATTGCCGATGGGCTCAGGGAACGAACCAAAAAACAGGTTCCGGAGGAGGGTTTTAGGGTTGTCATAACCGGTAAGGGGGGAGTTGGAAAAACAACGATGACAGCTCTTCTAGCGAGGCTTCTCGCAAGGAGTGGCTACCGTGTTCTGGCCGTTGATGAGGATCCCCAGATGAACCTTGCACACGCTCTCGGCGTTCCAAAGGGGATAAGGGCCAAAATAGTTCCACTCAACAAGAACCTTGACTACATAGAAGAGAAGACCGGTGCAAGACCAGGGACCAACTGGGGCCTGTACTTCTCGCTCACTCCAGATGTCAGGGACGTCGTTGACCGTTTCGGCGTAGTTGGCCCCGACGGTGTCATGCTCCTCATCATGGGCAGTGTCGTTCAGGCAGCAGCAGGTTGTCTCTGTCCTGAGAATGCCCTCCTCGATGCCGTTATTAAATACACCAACCTGAGGAAAGGCGAGGTAATTCTGATGGACACACAGGCAGGACTGGAGCATTTCGGAAGGGCTCTGGCGAGGGGGTTTAAACAGGCCGTGGTCCTAACCGAGCCAACCTATAACTCCGTTCAGGTGGCGGTTGATGCGGCCAAACTGGCGAGGCAGCTGGGGGTGGAGTACATTCACCTAGTAATCAATAAGGTGAAAAAGAACGCCCAAGTGAAGAAGGTTGAGAGCATCCTGAACAAGCTCGGCTTCAACGATTTCACAACGAGGACCATCATACCCTACGACGAGATTGTTGAGGAATACGACCCTGAAATTGAAGCAATCCTCGGGAATCCAGAGTCCACGACATATCAAAAGGCCATCGAGCTCAAGGAGATCCTCCTGAGGTACTCCGGGTAGCAGGTCTCCACTGCTTTTTATAACTTACAACACATTCAAATATTCAAACAGGTGGCGTTGCACTACAGATGGGAGGTTCTTGCACTCCCGGAAGGTCTTTCTCCACGAGGGAACTTCCTACTATCCAATATAATTTGGTGAATTACTTATTCTTCTTTTCACATATTGAAACACCAGGACCCAGTTTGAGTCATGTTTTTGACGGAAGAAAGTTTTTTAAGGTTTAATTACATACCTTTTTTGCAGTATTTGGGTATAAATTGAAGGGGAGGTAAAACTTGCGCTTTGCAATAGGACTATACCCCGAGGAGGAACCCTTCAAGATTCCCTTCAACCACCAGCACAAGCTCCAGGGCTTGATTTACAGGAGGATTCAGAGGGCGGATCCCGAACTCAGCATTACCCTCCACCGCCCGAAGGTTCCGAAGCTCTTCACGTTCTCACTCTTCATGGCGGAGAAGAGAAGGACGCTTAAGGGAAAGCCCTACTTCATCGGGAGCGGTGCCGGCTTCTTCTACTTCTCAACGCCCGTTCCGGAGATAGCGGAGGCGTTTATAGGCGGCCTTCTCCAAGAGCCGGAGGTGGAGCTCTGGGGCGAGAGGTTTATCGCTGAGGAGGTGAAAGCTTTAGCAGAGCCGGAAAAGCTAAACGGAAAAAAGTTCATCACACTCTCGCCGGTTGCCGTGACGACCTTAAAGCCCCAGTTCGGGAAGCTCAAGCACTACGATTTGAGCCCTAGTGAGAGGGAGTTTTACGAAAACCTGAAGGAGAACCTCATGGAGAAGTACACCCTCCTGCACGGCAAAAAGCCCCCGGAGGACTTTGAGCTCAAGGTGCTAAACGCCAAGTCAAAGCGCCTCCAGGTGAAGCCCGGGATTTACCAGATCGCCTGGCACCTCGTGTTTAAGGCCTACGGGGATGAGGAGCTTTTGAGGGTCGGCTATCAGGCCGGCTTCGGGGAGAAGAACTCCCTGGGATTCGGGATGGTGAAGGTTGATGGGAGGAGAAGAAAGAAGGTTTAAGCAAGTAACCGGCTTTACTCCATATGCTTTCCAAAAGGAAGCCATTGAGTACCTCATGGATGGCTATTCCTTAATTGTTAGAGCACCCACCGGAGCAGGAAAAAGTGAGATGGTATTGGTTCCATTTGTTTTTGAGATAAATGAAAGTCTACCCTCTCAACTTATCTATTCCCTGCCAAATCGAACTCTTGTTGAAAGCTTGGGCAATAGAGCTAAACACTATGCATCCTTTAAAAAGCTTAGAGTTGCTGTTCACCATGGAAAAAGAGTTGAAAGCAGGCTTTTTGAAGAGGACATAATTATTACGACAATTGACCAAGCGGCGGGAGCTTATTTAAGCGTGCCCTTAAGCATGCCAAAGAAATGGGGAAACATCTTCGTTGGTGGTGTAGCATCTTCAATGCTTGTGTTTGACGAAATCCATACCTTACACCCGGAGAAAGGGCTGTTGACGTCGATAGCAATGAGCCTTGAGAGTTCGAAACTGGGATTTCCATTTGTCATGATGTCTGCAACTCTTCCAGAGAGTTTTATGATGAAAGTTAAGGAGATGGCTGAGAAGAAAGGTGGAAGAGTAGAAATAATTAATGTAAAAAATGAAAAGGAAATTGCCTCAAGAAAGGCTCGTAAAGTGTGTCTAAATACTGAGCCTCTACGTTCTAAAACATCGTTAACTGCTAAGGAAGTTTTGAGGCATCTGGAGGACACAACAAACATGCTGGTAGTTGTTAATACCGTAAGAAAAGCCCAAGATCTTTATCTTGGCCTCAAGGACAAGGTGGACATCCCTGTGCTGTTGCTTCATTCGAGGTTTTTGGAGGAGGACAGACAGGGCAGAGAAAGAGCAGTATTGGAAATCTTTGGAAAGAAGCAAAAAGAGGGAATCTTGATTGCCACGCAGGTAATTGAAGTTGGGATGGATATATCTTCATCAAAGTTGTTAACGGAGGTATCTCCTGTTGATTCCCTCATTCAGAGAGCAGGTAGAGTAGCAAGGTGGGGAGGTAAAGGTGAGGTTGTAATCTATGATGTTAAAAATCATGCTCCTTATTTTAAAGAACTCGTTAAATCTACCATCGATGCTTTAAAGGGTGTTGAACTACTTGATTGGCAAACAGAGATAGAACTTGTTGAGAAAGTTCTCTCAAAACCATTTGAGGGCTATCTAGACCCGTACAAATTTTACGAGAGGCTAGGAGGCCTTGCAAGGGCAGTTTATGAAGGCAAAAAATCCTACGTTGAAGAGAACGTTAGGGAGGCGTATTCAGTTGATATTGCCATTTATGATGAGGTAAGTAATCTGAATCCTGACGACGCCTGGAAGCTCAAGCGCCTTAGGATTGATTTTAGAGTTCTTAAAGGCAAATTTGACCAAATCATGGAAGCGGGGGGAGAAATTTACAGAGTAGAAGAGAACTTTATCATCGATGAGTATGAAAGTAAATACACCCTTGTTCCTATCTCTAATAAGGATGAGATAATGCCATTTGAGTTCTATATCATAACGGGCATTAGCTATTCACCTAGGCTGGGACTGCTCTTTGATGATAGTGGTGACATCAAAAAGTTTGAGTTCGAGGAGAAAGACAATGCGACCAATGTAATGGGAGAGAGCAGAATGAAAAAGGAAAGCTGGGTAGAACACTCAAGAAAAACCCTTGAGTTCTTAAGAACATATATGCTTCCACGCTACGACTATCCAATTGGAGCATTTGCCAAGTATTTTGGCATTTCTAAGAAAGAGCTAATTAACTGGATAGAGCTGAGTGTCGCTTTGCACGATCTTGGAAAGTTGAACATATACTGGCAGAAAAAAGCCAGCTGGAGATCCGGAGAAGAGCCAATAGCCCACGGATTTGATAAGAAAGGCAAGTTACCGCCACATGCAACGGTCTCGGCTAAGGCGCTTGAAAGATACTTAGGGGAATACTTTGAAGACCGGGGACTTGCTAAGGTGTTCTACCTTGCTATAGCCCATCACCACTCTCCTTGGTCTTCAAAGTTCCAGAAGTTCGAATTAATTCCCAATGTGGCGGATTACATTTTGCAAGTTTGTCCTCTAAAAGATATTGAAACCTCTATCATTCACAGTCATCCAGCCGGTTCTTTAGGATTCAACTATCTGAATGTTGCTGAGGAGAATGAATATTACCGGCTTTATGGGTTAGTTTCAAAGCTTCTCCGCATCTCTGATAGACTGGCTACAGGTGGTGAGTCGTATGAATCGATATTTAGTTCCTAAGACTGGATGGCAGTTTCTTGACTTAGCTAAGGCCTATGGACTTGGCATAGTAATCCATACACTGTCCAAAGAAGCAATCATTGCTGATAGGGGGAGCTATTATGAGATACGGAGCAAGAATGAGCCAGACTTTTCAGAGCTTCCAAAAATTAGAGGTTACTTAGGAGAAGATATTGATGAATGGGGCCATATCTTAACCACTCTTGGTAGCAGAGCCAGGGAAGGAGTCAAAAAAGCAATGAAAGAATTTCTAACAGATGAAAATAGGATAATGCGGATTTTCGAGCATAAGCTTGATGAGAAAACAGTTTCAGTTGATAATTTCAACGGAAAATCAGTTACACTTCCCCAATCCCTTGAACTTGGGGCAAGTAAAGGCATTAGAAAAGCAGTTCTTAGCTCATACTCGGAGAGTCAAGTAAAGATACCTGCTGAAGAGTTCTATCTCGCTGTATTGGGGGCAATAAATATCTCTGTCTGGAAAGGTTCAAAGGACTATTTGGTAGCTGGTTATCCTCTTCCATTGGACACCAGAGTTGAGGACGTTTATACGATAAAACACAGGCTGAAGGAATCAGTCAAAGGCTTCCATAGAGCAGGCTATTTCTCCACAGTCGCGAGAATTGCAGTTAGGCTCGTAAAAGAAGAAAAAGAGCTAATGCGTGGCGGTTCTTTTCTACCCAAAATTGGAGGAATCCTCTATGGTGTCATGATGAGGACCGGGAATCAACCTAAGCCCTTTACCTCTGGTCTATTTCCGTTGGATTCTCTCCACTCCCTTGTTGAGACGCTCGAAGGTGAGGAGGCCATTGACAAGTGGATTGAGATTCTGGATAGGACTTCCTACATCAAGGGCTACGAAGACATTGCCATGGCGTTATCTAAGTTCATAGCTGAACCAACTTTGGAGAACTACTACCCCTACATCCGGCTTCACTTGAGAAACGAGTTGAGGTCAAACTCAATAAAATTCGGTTCTTATGACGCGGATTCCCTTTTGGAGGTGTTGAAGAATGTCGAAGTTAGCTGAGCTGTTTGAGAACGAGGCAGTCAAGGACTTTGGAGTAGCACTTAGAAAAGCCCTGAGAATCTGGGAAGACTACTCCTCTCTAGTCGAACTGGAATATGCCGAAACCAATGAGCAGTTCGCAGAAGTGATAAAGCGCTTCCTCAGGAGGTATGAAACTCTGGCAAAGAAAGGCTACAAAGGTAAGCAACTGAAAAGGCCGAAGGAAGAGAGCCTTGTTGAACTAATGAAGTTAGTGGATAAACACGGCGTCAAGCTTGTTCGTTCTGCACTCATAAGCTATGCCCTTGTTAAAGGAGGTGAGGAGAATGAGTGAAGAAAAAGTAAAGGTTTTTGAGATAGCCATACTCGGTAGGGCCCTTTGGGAGCTCCACAGCCTCAATAACGAGGGGAACGTCGGAAACGTCGTTGAGCCAAGAAGCGTCAAGATAATAGACCCGAACACCGGAAAAGCAGTAACTACCGACGGTATCTCAGGGGAAATGCTTAAGCACATACACGCCGAGATGATGTGGATACTGGACAACAAGAATAATCTATGTGATGCCTGCAAAATACAACATCCAGAGAGGTTTAACTATGTCATAAAAACTAATTCAAGGGTGAAGAATAGCATTAATAGACCGGGGGATGCAATATCACAAGCCCTAAACACCTGTGATATATGTGATATCCACGGATTCATGATTACTGAAAAAGTCACTGTATCCAGAAAGTCTACCGTTGAATTTGGCTGGGCTTTGGGGATACCCGAAGTGTATCGGGACATACATCTCCACGCTAGACACTCTACACAGACACAAGCAATAGAAGAAGTACTGGAGCCAGGACAATGGAACGAGCACAAATGTTCAGTTAAAGGATGTGACACCGATCCAAATGAAAGTAGACTGCTCAAGATAAATGGGAAATGGTATTGTGAAGCTCATGCTCCTACTGCCCAGATGATATATCACAGGCCAACAAGAACTGGAGAATATGCAATAGTTACAGTATTCCAGCCATGGAGGATATGTCTTAATGAAGCAAAACAGGATGTATACAGTTATGAATGTGGGGATAACAAAGGGGGTAGTAGTAGGAGATTAGAAAGATACAAACTTGCCCTGAGGGCATACCAGCTCATGTTTTTAAGGCCAAAAGGAGCCATGACAACAACACGATTACCTCATACAGTTAATTTTAAGGGTGTGATAGTGTACTCTACAGAGCCTATTCCTGTGCCAGTGATTTCCCCACTTAAAGATAAATATAAGGAGGAAATTAAAGCCATAGCACAGAGTTTTAAAAATGGTGATAATGAACCGATCAAGGTCGTTGAATTTAACAGTCTTTCAGAGTTTGTTAAAAAACTCAACAATCTGCTGAACGCAGAACCCTATGAAATGAACTTCAATCCAAAATGAAAGAATAGGAGGGATATCCCTGTGACCAAGTGGCTCAAACTGGTCATCCACTTTCCTTCTTTTTATTCATATAGGATACCAGAGTATTCCTCACAGTATGCACTAGCGTTACCTATAATTGCCCCCTCCACAATAAAGCTAGCAATAATCTCAACAGCAATAAGGATAAGCGGAAAAGTTGAAGAGGGTAAGCGAATTTTTAACTACATTAAAGATGCCAAGGTGGGGGTCAAACCTCCTGAAAAAATTGTAATTAACAGTGTTTTCATTAAAAGACTGAAGAAGAAAGATGGGATATCTATTAGTGCCGAAGGAATTGGAAAGATAATAAAAACAAATAAAGATTTGATTATTAAAGCAGATTCAGACGTCCCTGTGTTTAAAATTGGAGGAAAATCTCCAATGGGGTATTATATCCCAGGGAAATTAGAAGTCAACATTAAAAGCCAGAATATTATAGTTTCCAACTTAATCATATGGAATAAAGACGTGAAGATCATAAAAGATGGTTCTGAAGGGTTTATGTCACTAAAGCTAACAAAAAACGAAACAGAAATGTTATCAAAAGAAGAAAAGGAGCGCAAGAAAAGAGAACTTAATGAACTAAAGAAGAAACTTGAGGACATGCATAAAGAAAAGCTAGAAGCATTTCTCTTTCTTAATAAAGAGAAGTTCAAAGAGCAAGTACTGCACAGCTCAGAAGAATTTACCATCTATATCCTTTCTCGGAACTCCGAAAAGTTCACAATAATAGAGCCAAGAGGCAAAAGAGAGTTTATCTTTCAAAGTGCATCTACGTTAGCCTCAGGATTTCAAGAAAGCTTTGGTGTTAGGGAATATGTCCACTTCTCTGGAGACGTAGAGGTTTACCTGGGACTGCCAGATGACGTTCCGGGGGAAATAAAGCACTACGCAAGGCACATAAGATACTTCGGTACGAGTGATTCATTGGCATACGTGAAAAGCGCTGAATGCGTTAACGAGCCTCCCCAAGGAATAGTATTCCCAGTTGTGATCTCTGAGGTTCCACCAGACTCATACATCTACCCTGTGAAGGATTTTTCATCAAAGGCCACCTTTGAGCAGATCAACCCCTATTCCTCAAAAAATCTTGGAAGGCCATATAAGACTAAATACTACGCACTAAGACTCTCCAAAAGGCCAATAGATGGCAGCAATTGGAAGGTTCTTTTCATTTCTTAAATTTTACACGCTTGCTGGAGTATGAAGGTGATTACGAATGAAACTGCAATCAGCGTTACAAGTTTTTCGTTACAAACAAATTCGTAATAAACTGTCCGGCTGGAGGTTCGCCCGTGCCCGATGAATACCCCCTCACCCACCTCCTCATCACCGGCACCGAGATAAACTACCTCTTCATCTGCCCCACAAAGTTATGGTACTCCGCCCACGGGGTCACCATGGAACAGGAGAGCGAATGGGTCGACCTCGGTCGGTTCCTCCACGAGCGGCGCTACGGCAACGAGGAGAAGGAAGTTCAAATCGGTTCGATAAAGATAGACTTCGTGAGGAGGGGCGGCATCATAGAGGTGCATGAGGTCAAGCTCGGCAGGAGCATGGAGAGGGCCCACGAGATGCAGGCCCTCTACTACCTTTACTACCTCAAAAGGCTCGGGATAACGGCGAAAGCGGTTCTCAACTACCCGAAGCTCAGGGAGACGAAGGAGCTAACGCTGGATGGGAGGGAGAGGGAGGTTGAAGACGCCATCCGGGAAGTGGAACGCATCAAATCACTCCCGGCTCCGCCGGAGCCCGTGAAAGCCGGAAAGTGCAGGAAGTGCGCATATTATGAGCTGTGCTGGGTGTGATGTGGTATGAGGAAGAGAAAAACCCTCAAACTTGGAAAGGCTCTCTCACCCGAAGACATAGAGAGGATCATTGAAGAAACCCTTGATGAGGAGATCGAGGGGATAATATCCGTATCCAATAGATCCTCTATCAAAAATCTCAAAAACAAAAACGGTGGGAAAGCATGAGAAAGCGCTCCATAACCCTCCTTTCGGATGGAACGCTCTTCCGTAAAGAAAACACCCTCTACTTCGAGAACGCCCGGGGGAGGAAGCCCCTCGTGATAGAGGGCATATACGACATCTACGTCTACGGCCACGTTAGCATAAGCTCTCAGGCGCTCCATTTCCTCGCCCAGAAGGGCGTAGCGGTTCACTTCTTCAACCACTACGGCCACTACGATGGGAGCTTTTACCCGAGGGAGAGCCTCCATTCCGGGGATCTGGTGATAAAGCAGGTGGAGCACTATCTGGACTCTGAGGGGAGGCTCACCCTTGCGAAGCTCTTCGTCCTCGGAGGAGCGAGGAACATGGAGCGCAATCTAAAGCGCTGGAAGGTCGGGGAGGGCTTTTCCGAGCTCCTCGGTGAGCTGCTGGGCGAGCTGGAGGATGCGAGGAGGATAAGCGAGGTCATGAACGTCGAGGCGAGGATAAGGCAGGAATATTACGCCCTGTGGGATGAGCACCTCCCCGAAGGCTTTAAAATAGTGAAGCGCACGCGCAGACCGCCGGGGAACGAGATGAACGCGCTCATAAGCTTCCTCAACTCAAGGCTCTATGCCACCATCGTGAGCGAGCTCTACAACACCCAGCTCGTCCCGACAGTTAGCTACCTCCATGAGCCGGGCAAAAGGCGATTTTCTTTGGCGCTTGATTTAAGCGAGATATTCAAGCCAATCATAGCCGACAGGATATCGAACCGCCTGGTGAAGCAGGGCATAATTAAAAAAGAGCATTTCAGGGGAGATTTGAAGGGCGTCCTCCTCACGGAAGAGGGCATGAAAACGGTCATAAACACCTACAATGATGAGATGAGGAAGAGCGTGAGGCATCCTAACCTCAAAAAGAACGTCACCAAGCAGCGTCTGATAAGGCTTGAGGCCTACAAGCTCATCAAGCACCTTGTTGGGGTAGGAGAGTACGAGCCGCTGGTGGCATGGTTTTAGTAGTTATACTTTTATATTTTTCTTTTGAGAGCTTTGCTCCCGGCGAGGAGGAGGTTAAATTAATTGATCTTCCGGGATCCGAAACCAGAGTGGATGGTGGTTTAAATTGTTCCAGTTCCCGGAAGCTTGGTGAATAATTCCTTCTTGGATTGGGAGAGGTATAAATTTGCCTGAAAATTTGTGCGAAAATTCGAGCAAATCTTGTGATTCATCACTTTTTTCTCTTCTCTCCCCTTCATCTTCATTTCATCACATGGTGAAACAGCGTCAGAAATTGACGCTGATATATAGAGCATTGGAAAAGTGTATTTTTCGGGATGAATTTCGGGACGAATTTCGGAATTCACTATACCAGTACATACTGCCATTAATCTTCCACTGATTGAAAACTTTATGGTTTCAATTCTCCTAGAGTCTTATTGCAACTACGGAGGTTATGAAGACCTGTCAAGCTACTATGACGTTTCAATTCTCCTAGAGTCTTATTGCAACGAGTACGGGCACGTTGAACGCTTTATAGAAGCACACAAGTTTCAATTCTCCTAGAGTCTTATTGCAACATGAGAACCAGGGAGAAGGATACACGAGAACTTGGAGTTTCAATTCTCCTAGAGTCTTATTGCAACGCAGTAAGCAGCAACAGGAGGAGGAAGCTAACACAGAGTTTCAATTCTCCTAGAGTCTTATTGCAACCCATTTTTCTACCTCCTTCTTCTTTGCCCTTCAGCGAGTTTCAATTCTCCTAGAGTCTTATTGCAACCTCCTGATAGAGCCCTGCTATTGTCAAAAAGGCGTTGTTTCAATTCTCCTAGAGTCTTATTGCAACCCTTGAGCTGATTTTTGACGACGACGAACACCGCATGTTTCAATTCTCCTAGAGTCTTATTGCAACCCTGCATGGGGTGCAACGCCGGCTGTTATCCTTCTCTCGTTTCAATTCTCCTAGAGTCTTATTGCAACCGGCAATGTACTGTGATGCAGTCCCAGAATCTACAGAGTTTCAATTCTCCTAGAGTCTTATTGCAACTTTTTGTATTGTTATTTCTAGTTTCACCCTCTTTTTCAGTTTCAATTCTCCTAGAGTCTTATTGCAACGTGGTGTATATTTGGCCGGGTTTTCCGGTGTTTGGGGTGTTTCAATTCTCCTAGAGTCTTATTGCAACGCATAGACGAGGTAGTAGTAGTTCTTTGCGAGGAACAGTTTCAATTCTCCTAGAGTCTTATTGCAACCGCTCTCGCTAAAGAACCCGTGTTTGTCCTGCTTGAGGTTTCAATTCTCCTAGAGTCTTATTGCAACAGGACATCGCCAACAAAACCGCTCTCGTCATCATCACGTTTCAATTCTCCTAGAGTCTTATTGCAACATGTGGAGCTCATCTACATGAAGAACATCGAGAAAGAGTTTCAATTCTCCTAGAGTCTTATTGCAACAGAAAGTTATACAAAATTTTTGCAAAGTGTTCTTTCGTTTCAATTCTCCTAGAGTCTTATTGCAACTTCTGAGTTGTTCTCGATGTCATAGACAGAGAGTTTGTTTCAATTCTCCTAGAGTCTTATTGCAACATTATCTGAGAATCCGTTCCATTGTAAACATATATCTCGTTTCAATTCTCCTAGAGTCTTATTGCAACCTGAGATTGTTTTTACAGTGAGATAGTCAAACTGTTCGTTTCAATTCTCCTAGAGTCTTATTGCAACAGGGCGGTTTTTGCCTCTCCCAGCCCATTAATAGTGTATGGGGGGTTTGTTTTTATAAGGTTTTCTTTGGAGGGGGTATTTAGAAGGTTCTTGAGGGCTCTATTTGGAGGGTTTATCAGGTTTATTTTTAGATTCGGGAAATAGATATGGCTATTTTTAATTGCGTTCATTCTTTGCCGGCGGCTTCCCAGAATCTATAGGCGTTCTATTTTTCCAAATCTCTTGGCATACTGCTGTAATACATCAAATCCTTGGTTTTATCAGGTTGTGGATGGTTTGGGGATAGGGGACATTGTATTCTCCTGTTTCGAAAAAATTTCGTTATATTATTGTTTAAAATATATAACAAAAGAGCATATATTGAATCGGGAGGATTTGGCCCTCCCCTGTGTTAACATTGTAGCGTTTCCGAGAAGGAGCCCTGTATGGGTTTATCTGATTGAATCTGGGCGTCTGAGCGTGATATGGTGCTACCACAAATCCTAAAAGGTCTCGGTTATCATAGGCTTGGGGGATAGGATGTACGTCGTTATAGTCTATGACGTCGGTGTTAAGCGCGTCAACAACGTCAAGAAGTTCCTCCGCCAGCACCTTCACTGGATTCAGAACAGCGTTTTTGAGGGAGAAGTGACGGGAGCTGAATTTGAGCGCATTAAGGGCGGATTGATGGATATAATCGACGAGGATGAGGACTCTGTGGTAGTGTACAGGCTACGCTCGATGCCGGAGAGAGAAGTCCTGGGCACTGAGAAAAATCCTTTGGAATATGTCCTCTGAGCTTTTCGACACGGTCGTCTTCCGCCATCTGAGTTGTGGTTTAAAGTCCAGAAGATTACTTTGAAGTATTATATAGCACTTCGATGAACATCTTTTCGTTGAGGTAAGATTATAAACATTGTTTCAAACGGTCATCGGTGAGCATCATGGCGCTGAGTGACAGGCTTGAACTGGTTAACCCTTCTGAGATTAGAAAGCTCTTTGACCTTGCCCAGGGCATTGAAGGCCTCATTTCCCTCGGGATAGGTGAACCCGATTTTGATACACCTGAACACATCAAGGAGTATGCGAAGGAGGCACTTGATAAGGGCATGACCCATTACGGTCCAAACGCAGGTTTGCCCATGCTCCGTGAGGCGGTTTCAAGGAAGCTCATGGAACAGAACGGGATAGAGGCTGACCCGGGAACGGAGATTATGATCCTGACCGGCGCAAACCAGGCGTTTCTTATGGGTCTATCCACGTTTCTGAAGGATGGGGAGGAAGTTCTCATCCCCGGGCCGATGTTCGTCAGCTACGCCCCGGCGGTAGTCCTTGCAGGAGGGAAGCCGGTTGAGGTTCCGACCTACGAGGAAAATGAGTTTAGGTTGAGCATCGACGACCTCGAAAAGCACGTGACCGGGAGAACCAGGGCGCTTATCATAAACACTCCCAACAACCCGACGGGTGCGGTTCTCACCAAGAAGGACCTTGAAGAGATAGCTGATTTCGCCATCGAGCATGACCTAATAGTCTTCAGCGATGAGGTCTACGAGCACTTCGTTTATGATGGTGTTAGAAACCACAGTATAGCTTCTCTCAACGGCATGTTTGAGCACACCGTGACGATCAATGGCTTCTCCAAGACCTTCGCCATGACCGGCTGGCGCCTTGGCTTCGTCGCGGCCCCCTCGTGGATAATTGAGAGGATGACCCGCTTCCAGATGTACAACTCAACCTGTCCGGTCACGTTCGTTCAGTATGCGGCAGCTAAAGGACTTGAGGATGGGAGGAGCTGGAAGGCCGTCGAGGAGATGAGAAAGGAGTACGACAGGAGGAGGAACCTCGTCTGGAAGCGCCTCAACGGGATGGGACTTCCAACGGTCAAGCCCAGGGGAGCATTCTACATCTTCCCACGCATCAGGGACACCGGTCTGAGCGACCATGAGTTCAGCGAGCTCATATTGAAGGAGGCGAGGGTTGCCGTCGTTCCGGGTTCGGCGTTCGGAAAGGCCGGCGAGGGTTACATAAGGATAAGCTACGCGACGGCCTATGAGAAGCTGGAAGAGGCAATGGACAGGATGGAGAAGGTGCTGAGGGAGAAGAAGCTCGTTTAGAGCCTGAGAAGCTCAACGTTTCTGACCTTTTTCTCCTTTTCGTCGAACTCAATGACCGCATAGTACCCCCTGAAGAGGGGGCCTGGGTTCACCACAACTGTTTCTCCGATCCTGTCTTCTCCCTTCCCCTCATGTATGTGGCCGCAGACAACGAGGGGCGGTTTGTGTTCTTCTATGAACCTTCTGAGCGCCTTGCTCCCAACGTGTCTGCCGAGGTGGACCCTGTCGGCAATGGTTCCGTAAGGAGGAACGTGTGAGAGGATTACATCGCCCGGCCGGTAGTTCCTTTCAAGTACCCCCCGAATCTCGTCCTCCGTCAGCTCCCATACCGTGTGGAATGGTGTTTGGTTGGAGCCACCGATTCCAATTACACCGAGACCGTTGATATCGACGCGCTTTCCGTGAACACCGATTCCAAGTCCATCGAGTAGTTCGGGAACATCCCTGCCGTCGCAGTTACCATGAACCGTCAGTAATGGGAATCCCAGGTTCCTCAGGGGGTGGAGGATATCCTTTGCCTGTTCGGCCCCGCCGAAATGGGTCAGGTCTCCGGCTATCAGAAGTGCATCGACCTCCAACCCGGCCAGGGTCTTGGTGAGCTTGCGGACCTTCTCCAATTTCCCGTGTACGTCGGTTACCACCACAAGCCTCACGTTATCACCCCCTTCTCATGAGGTAGGGGAGTATCTCCCCGTAAGAGTCGCTCCAGTCCACGATCCCGACGCGCCGTCTGACACCTGCTTGGAGTAGGGACAGTACTTCGTTCAGAACCTCCTCAGGTCTCCTATCCGTGGTATTTACCTCAAGCACGTTCTTGTTCTCCTCAACGGCCTCGATGAGGATCACGTCCACGAACTCTGCCTCGACGTTCTCCGCCAGTTTCTTTGGTGGATAACCCCTCAGCTTCAGTCTCTCGGCCACAGCCCTTGGATGGAGCCGCAGGACGATCACGATATCCGCGGGTATGAAATGGCTGAGGTGCCCGTCGATCACAACGTTTTTTCCCCTGAACTCATCGGATGCGAGACGTGCGAGTTCGTCCACGTCTATCTCGATCTCGTCCCCAGCTTTCTCACCAATGCCTTTTTCCAGAGCGAAGTCTCTGACACTTACGTATTCGTACCCCAACTTTGCGGCCAGGAGCTTTGAAAGTGTTGTCTTGCCAACACCGGGTGTTCCGGTTACCGCTATTATCATGGAACTCCCCCGTTCTACAAGGAGTCCTGGGTTTATAGCCCTTTGTTAGTTGATCGTCGAAATTAAGTTTGGCAGATAGCGAAAACCTTTTAAAGTTTGGACTACCTATATAGGGCAGGTGACCGTAATGGAGAGGATTAAATCTCAGGGCAGGCTTCTCAGGAAGAAGCTCCACGTTGTAAAGGAGCAGAAGAAACTCCTAATGCTTGAGGAGGCGAGGCTTGTAAGGCTGGCCCGCCAGAAGGGCGCCACCGTTAAACAGCTCGCAAAAGTCAAGGAAGAGAAGGCACGTTTAATGTTTGAGGAAGCGAAACTCGTAAGGGTTCTCAAACAGAACGGCTACCCGTCGATTTGAGGGTGGTTTCCTTTTCTTCAGTTTTCGTGAACCTTCGAACGTTAAAAACCTGTGAAGAAAAGAATCAGAAGACGCTAAGTTTGTCCTCGAGTACCATCTTCTGTATCTTGGTTATGTCCCCAAGCCACGCGTCCGCTATCTCATAGGCCGGCTTCTGGATGGTCTCAAGGTTGTGGCCCTTCTTAGGGATGACCTGGACGCTCGCGACGAGCGGCTCGTCAATGGGCTTGCCTATCTGGCTCAGGATTCTGACGTAGACCTCTTCCACTCCTTCGACCTGCTCGGCTATGTCGTTGGCTATGAGCATAGAGAGGAGGTTGTATACCTTACCAACGTGGCTGACCGGGTTCTTTCCGGCGGCCGCCTCCATGCTCATGTGCCTGTTGGGAGCGATGAGTCCGTTGACGCGGTTGCCCCTTCCGACGCTACCATCATCCCCTG
>Ga0256840_1001951_pt1 | contig 18669 bp, 14 predicted proteins | sample 355202metaG_FD_185969 | JGI IMG/M metagenome (GOLD analysis project Ga0256840, IMG submission 185969) | Hydrothermal vent microbial communities from Mid Atlantic Ridge, Atlantic Ocean - 355-202 | ecosystem: Environmental > Aquatic > Marine > Hydrothermal vents | place: Atlantic Ocean: Mid...
TTTTATATATCCTGTATCAGTAGTTTATATGATAAATGTGTAGTCTTTCCTCGGTCTGTCATCCCAATTTGAGTACTTTTTACTAAATCTCTGGAATAGATGAATCTCTATTTCGTGATTTGGGGTTCTTGTTCTTATATCATTTTCCATACAAATGTGCTACAATGGCAAAAATTCAATAGTATAAAGTAAGTATATATGAAAAATTTAATTATCGTCGAATCCCCAGCAAAAGCACGAACCATTACCAACTTTTTAAGTAAAGACTACAAAGTCATCGCCTCAAAGGGGCATATACGTGACCTACCTAAAAGTACTTTTGGTATCACTATTGATGATGAGACGGGGGACTTAATACCTAAGTATTCCATCCCTAGAGATGTCAATGCAACCGTAAAAGAACTCAAAAAGCTTTCCAAGGAAGCTGAAGTTGTCTTTATCGCGACCGATGAGGATCGCGAGGGTGAGGCTATTGGGTATCATATCGCTAAGGCTATAGGTAAAGAACCAACAGAACTTCCACGTATCGTTTTTCATGAGATTACAAAGTCTGCTATACAGCACGCCTTGGAGACACCCCGTAAGATAGACATGGATTCTGTTGATGCACAACAAACTAGACGTCTGCTTGACCGTATCGTGGGATATAAGCTTTCTCCTTTGCTTGCATCTAAAATCCAAAAGGGGCTTAGTGCAGGAAGAGTACAAAGTTCTACACTTAAACTTGTTGTTGAAAAAGAACGTGAAATCAAAGCCTTTAAACCTGAAGAATTTTGGACCATAGATGCACTGTTTCAAAAAAATATAGATGCGTCTATCTATGACTATAATGGTCTCAAAATAGACAAATTAACCATAAAAAATGAAGCAGATGCCACAGAGATAGTAGACGCTGCAAAAACTGAGTCTTTTACGGTTATTTCCATAGATAAAACAAAACGTAAAACAAAAACACCTTCACCCTTTATGACATCTACCCTTCAGCAAGCAGCATCAACTCAACTAGGTTTCTCTCCTAAAAAGACTATGATGGTGGCTCAAAAGCTCTATGAGGGTGTCAAAACAGACAAGGGGACGATGGGTGTCATCACCTATATGAGAACGGATTCTATGAACCTTGCTAAAGAAGCTGTAGAATCTGCACGTGCGTACATAAAAGCTACCTATGGTGATAAATATTTACCTGCAAAAGCAAAGTCATACGTCACCAAGTCAAAAGGAGCTCAAGAAGCTCACGAAGCCATACGTCCAACTATGGTAGACTTTGACTCTAAAATGGCTGCTGATTACCTTTCAGTAGATGAACTTAAACTTTACAGACTTATCTATAACCGTTTTTTAGCCTGCCAAATGACAGAAGCTGAAATGGAATCACAAAGTATCATGTTTAAAGGTGATAAATGTACCTTTAAGGCAAGTGGTAGAAAACTTCTTTTTGATGGTTTTTACAAAGTTACAGGACACGGAGACAAAGACAAACTTCTACCAGACCTCAAAAAAGGTCAAGAAGTAAGTCTTGATGCCATCACTCCTGAGCAACACTTTACAGAACCACCAGCACGCTACAACGAAGCAAGTCTCATTAAAAAATTAGAATCACTTGGTATAGGGCGTCCAAGTACCTATGCTCCTACCGTCACTACGCTACAAACACGTAAATACATAGAGTTAGAGAAAAAGCGTATCCATCCTACGGAGATTGCTTTTACTGTCATAGAAATGCTTGAAGCACACTTCCCTGAGATAGTTGACTCAGGATTTACGGCAAGTATGGAAGAAACCTTAGATGAAGTAGCTGAAGGCAAAACCTCTTGGCAAACTATCTTAAAAGCTTTTTATACACCTTTTCTCAATAAAGTTGAGGAGGGGAAAAAGAACATTAAGAGTTTAAAAATAGCCATACCTACAGGAGAAGACTGTCCTAAGTGTAAATCGGAGCTTTTACTGCGTAAAGGACGTTATGGAGAGTTTATCGCTTGTTCTAACTTCCCTAAATGTAAGTACACCAAAAATACAGATGGTACAGAGATAGAAGGTCCTGAAGAGACAGACCAAAAATGTGAAAAATGTGGCTCTATGATGGTCATAAAGAACTCTAAAAGAGGAAAGTTTCTCGCTTGTTCAGCCTACCCTAAATGTAAAAATGCTAAGTCACTTGAACCTGCCAAAGAACTCACTGTTCCCTGCCCAGAATGTGGAGGAAAACTCCAAGAAAGAGAAGGTAGACGTGGTAAGTTTTTTGGTTGTGTTAACTACCCTAAGTGTAAATTTATAGCCAACTATGAACCAGTAGATAAAAAATGTCCAGAGTGTGACTACACCATGGGTATCAAACATCTTAAAGCAGGTGATGTGTACGAATGTTTCAAATGTAAAACAAAAGTGGATGCAAAATAATGTCTAAACAAATCTTTTTATGTGCCATCAACAACGTGTTATCAGGTACATGCCTTGAGGACTGTAAATTTTGTACACAATCTGTACGCTACCATGCTGACATAGAACGCTATACCTACAAAAAAATAGAACAAATTGTAGAAGAAGCCAAGCAAGCCAAAGCCAATGGTGCCTTAGGTTACTGTCTTGTCACTGCAGGCAAAGGACTTGATGACAAAAAAGTAGACTTTGTTGCACGAGCAGCTCAGGCTATCAAAAAAGAAGTTGAAGGCTTAAACCTCATTGCTTGTAATGGGACAGCAAACAAAGAGCAACTCACCTACCTCAAAGAGCATGGTCTAGACAGTTACAACCATAATTTGGAAACATCTGAACGCTATTATGCAGATATCTGTACGACGCACCCTTGGCGTGAGCGTTATGAGACATGTGAAAATGTAAAGTCAGTAGGACTTGCTTTATGTTCTGGTGGTATCTTTGGCATGGGGGAAACTGCTCAAGACAGAACTGACCTACTCAACTCCATAGCTTCTTTGTCACCAGAGTCCACCCCTCTTAACTTTTACCACCCCAACCCTGCCCTACCCATAAAGACAAGAAACATCGAGCTTGATGAGGCTGTAAACATCATAAAAAGAGCCCGTACACTTTTGGGTGAAGATAAACTACTCATGGTTGCTGGTGGGCGAGAACTTCTCTTTACGGGTAAAGAAAACCTTATGTTTGAAGCAGGTGCAAATGCAATGGTGATAGGGAACTATCTTACCACAGAAGGCATTTCTGCACATTCAGATAAAAGTATGCTTGATACGCTTGGCTATGAGGTAGCTACTAGTTGTGATGGACGCTAATATAACCCTTATCTTAATTTTATCCTTTCTTATTTGGGGGAGTCCATTTATTTCTAGATTTCTACGTATGCCTATACCTCCTGTTGAGATTATACTTGGTGCTATATTTGCATACCTAGGATTCATAGAACATAATGAATATTTTAATCTTATCGCTAAAGTTGGATTTTTATACCTTTTATTTCTTGCAGGGATGGAAGTCGATTTAAAACAAATTACAAAAAGTCCAAAAGAAGTCATACAGAAGTCCATTCTTTTCTTAGTATTAATGACCTTGTTTTCTATTTCGAGTGGCTTACTTTTGGGTCTAAATACTATTGTTATTATCTCTATGCCTCTTATTTCTATCGGATTACTTGCTGCTCTTTCCAAGGAGTATGGCAAAGATCAACCATGGATAAAACTTGCCATAATTGCGGGGGTACTTGGAGAAGTTGGCAGTATTGTGGCACTTACTATTTTTAATGCTACTATTACTACAGGTTTTAGTTTTGCATTGCTTATCAAATTAGGCTATTTGTCACTCTTTATTTTGGTAGTTTATCTTATCTACAAGTTTCTGCATCTACTCTTCTGGTGGTTCCCAGAATTGAAAAATACACTGATGCCAAAACTTGATACTTCTGATCAGGATATACGCCTTTCCATGGCTCTGTTTTTCATTTTGATTGCAGTGATGCTAAGTCTTGATTTGAAGCTTGCTTTAGGTGCATTTATCGCGGGAGTTGCTATCTCTGCATTTTTTCATCATGAAAAAGCTCTTGAAGAGAAGATGTCAAGCTTAGGATTTGGATTTTTAGTACCACTATTTTTTATCAATGTTGGTGCTTCCTTTGACCTTGCTGCCTTGCCTCTTGAAGGAGTCATCTCTGGTGCATTGCTTATTACTACACTCATGATAGTATCAAGGTTACTTGCTGCTATTGTACTTAAGGGGATTTCTGGCTCTAGAGATGCAGTACTCATTGCCTTGTCTCTTTCTATGCCACTAACACTACTTGTTGCGGTCGCAACAATTGGTTATGAGACAAAACTTTTAGAGCAGTTGACCTACTATCAACTTATTTTGGCAAGTATTTTTGAGATTTTATTCTCGATGACAGCCATTAAGATGATACAAGCAAAAGGGAAAGTAGCAAAAGACTAATCTTCTTGACTCATCTCTTTGACGGCTTCTTCATAGGCTCTGTCTGCTGCTATTTTAGCTTCTTCTTTTTCACGTTTCACATCGACAACTTTTATATCTGATTTTTCTTCTGTCTTCTTTTTTTCTGTATCTATTTTAGCTTTTTTTGTTACCATTGCTTGTTTTTTTTGCTCTGATTCTTTAGCTAATTTTCTTGATACCGATGCTTTTTCTTTTGCAACTTGCTTAGCGGCTTCTTCCGCCAAAGCTTTTTCTTCTAGTTTCTTTTGTGCTAACGCCTCTTTTTCAACTACTGCTGCTTCAGCGGCTTTTCTTGCTAGCCTCTCAGCTCTTTTTTTCTCATATGCTTCAACTTCACGCTTTTCAGCCTCTTTTTGCAGTGCTTCCTGTCTTAGTGCCTCTTCTTTTAAGGCTTTTTCTTTACTAGCATCTAATGCTTTTTGACGCATTTCATTTAGTTTTTCTTCTGAAGAAATGACACTCTCTTGAGGTGATACAGCTTGTTTGTTCTCCGCTTCTACCTGTTGAGGAGTGTCATTTGGTACAGCATCTGAAGAGCTAACAATATCGTCAATCTCACCCGTAGGTAAATCTTCTCTTGGTAGTTCTATGTCAGCCACATCATTATCTAATTTTTCTGCTTTTTCATCAGCCAACTCTTTCAAATCAGAAATTTTTCTGAGTTCAGAAAGTAGCATCTCCTGATCTTGTTCCAACTGTCCAAAGTTCTCTTTTAAATCAAATGGGTTTTCCGATGCTGTAGCACTTACTACCAATATTGCCATACCAGTTAAAATATATTTCTTCATACGCTCACTCCTTGGGTTTTATGGTTAAAATCTTTTAAATAATCTAAAGTTATTTTAAACTATCCAAATCATTCTAAATATTATATCCAAAAAATTACTCTTTTGGCTCTAACTGTTTTAATTCAAAAAATTCTTTTTGAAGTCTTTGGTTTTCTACCATGAGTGATTTTTTTTCTTGTATTAAACTTGTTTTCTTCTCTTTAAGTTGATTGAGTACAGTCAATGAGTTTTCACCATACATCAAAACACCCACATAGATACCAAAAAGCAAGATGCCTAAAGCAGTCACTAACAAGGTTTTTAGTGAAAATCCCGCTAGCCCTTCTTCCTCTCTAGTCTCTAGCATATATTGCCTCTTTACTTAGTAAAAGGTGCTACACCGAGGTACTCAAACTGACCTAATTCTGCTTCTATCTCAAGGAGTCTGTTGTATTTTGCGATTCTGTCTGAACGTGCAGTTGAACCTGTTTTTATCTCACCCGTATTTAACGCTACAGCAAAGTCTGCGATGAAAGTATCTTCACTCTCCCCTGAACGGTGAGACATTACACACGTATAGCCTGAACGCTGTGCAAGACGTACTGTTTGCATCGTTTCAGAAACTGTACCTATTTGGTTTGGCTTAATGAGGATAGAGTTGGCGATATCTTTTTCAATCCCCTCTGCCAAAATAGACACATTCGTAACAAATAAATCATCACCAACTAGTTGTATCTTATCTCCAAGTACTTCTGTGAGGTGTTTCCATCCATCCCAGTCCTCTTCATCTAGTCCATCTTCGATAGAAACTATCGGGTATTTCTCACACATATCAGCATAATATGCTGTAAGCTCTGCAGAAGTGATTTCTCTGTTTTCAGATTTCAGTACATAAAGTCCTTTATCATTAAGAAGTTCAGACGCAGCAACATCTAGTGCTATAGCTATCTGCTCGCCTGGTTTGTATCCTGCTTTTTCTATGGCTTTTACGATGACCTCAAGAGGTTCTTCGTTTGAGCTTAGATTTGGTGCAAATCCACCTTCATCACCTACAGCTGTACTTTCTCCCATCTCATCGATGATTTTTTTAAGGTTTTGATACACCTCAGCAGAAGCTCTAAGTCCTTCAGAAAATCTATCAAACCCTATAGGGACAATCATATATTCTTGAAAATCTACAGAATTGTTTGCGTGTTCTCCACCATTGATGATGTTGAGCATTGGCACAGGCATAACCACTGCGTTTGCTCCACCCAAGTAACGATACAGTGGCATTTTCATAGAACTAGCAGCTGCACGAGCTACTGCCATAGAAACACCAAGTACTGCATTTGCACCTAAGCTCCCATAGTTTTGCGTACCATCTAGTTCTTTCATAGTAAGGTCAATCTCTGCTTGGTTAAAAGGACTTAACCCTACAAGTGCATCATAGATCGGTGTGTTTACATTTTCACACGCTTGAAGTACACCTTTGCCCATGTAACGATCACCTCCATCACGAAGCTCAAGTGCCTCACGCTTCCCTGTACTAGCACCTGAAGGAACAATAGCATTTTCTACTGTACCATCACTAAGGCTTACGGTTACTTTTACTGTGGGGTTTCCCCTAGAGTCCATTACTTCTGTTGCTACGATTTCATCGATAAAAATCATCTATTTACCTTTATGTATTATTAATGCTCTTATTTTATCGAATTTTACCCTAGTTTTGAATGAGTATCTTTTGCAATAATCTTATAGTCAAAAAAAGGTATAATACTTATCTTATCAAGCAGAGAGATTCAATAGACCAAACAAGGGAAAAGATGAAAAAAATACCTAACCCTAACAATAAGTATATGCCCTCCCTGTCAGAATTTTATTTTTTCTGGGGAATATTATTTCTCGTTGCTACGCTTGCAGCAAGTCTATCTTCCTATTATCTTTATAGTTCCATAGGGCGACAATTTACTTTTGTATTAATGATACTGAGCTTAATTATGCTCTTTGGGGGGATGTACCAAGATTTAAAAATAAGCTTTAAAAGTCCATACATATTATGGGGAATCCTCTTTGTTATCATTATAACCTACTTCCTTCAACGTGCAGAAATACATCGTTTTGATTTTATGGTTGGGGATGCCTCCGATTACTTTGCTGCAGGTATATGTTCTGTAACATATAGCCAGGATATAGGCTATATTCTTCCCCTATCTGCCACTATTACCGCTATAGGGTATGATATATTTGGTATTAACTATGCTCTTTTAAGTTATATTATATTTTACCTATCATCTATCCCTGTTTTTTACTATTTGTTCAGGAAATTAGATTTATCCACATATCTAAGTCTTGCCATGAGTACTTTTTTAATATTTATTCCTCTAAGCATATGGTATGCAAAATCATCATTTACTGAACCTCTTTGGCAAATACTCCTATTTGTATTTGTTATTAATATATATTCAACACTACAATCAAATACTCTTACCTGGAAAAATATTATTGTAGCTTATATGATTTTCTTTCTTGCCCCAATGCTAAGGGTAGAAGGAGTATTTTATTATGGCCTTATTACTTTTCTTGCCTTATTTCATTTTTGGAAATATTCTAACTATAAGATATTTATATTTAGTGGTGTAGGCTTATTTATTGTCGCCATCAGCACACATATAACACTAAGATTACGACCTGATTATTTACTTCATAGGCAATTTAATCGCATTATCCCCCATGCTACAGAAGAAAATGTCATGATAGCGCTATATACTCTAGTCATACTTTTAGCATTTGTACTACTGCTGGTTTATTTATTTAAAAAAATCTACTCAAAAATTCCTTTTCCTTTGCTCATCGTTATTTTCTCTGTTTGTTCTAAACTAGGATTAGCATATATTTATGCAACAAAGAAACAGATGTTATTTTTAGATATGCTTTTTTTCAATGAATACGAGTTTTCTGTTGGAAATTTTGGTCTACCTATTACACTAATGATGATAATTGGACTAGTTTTATTATATATCCAAGCACTAAAAGGACATATACTTTCTTTAATCCTAATTGTCATATACACGATATTTTATATTCCATTTGTTATGCAAGCAGTTACTTTTTTTGATCCCCATGCTTTTTTGTTTTATTGGAATCGATACTATTTCTCTGTATTTATGATTATTCATCTACTTGCATTAAGCTTGTCCATTCAATATACCTACACTATATTAGCAAAATATATCAGTAATCCCAAAATGGCTAATAGTAGTTTTATACTCTTTTTTATCTTAATTATATTCTCTTCTATGAATCTAAAACTTTACATGACATCAGTAAAAGAATCCCATTTAAAAGGTTCTTATAAATTATATGATTGGGTGCAAAATCATATAGGTAAACAAGCTCTATCTTTAGTAACTGAATCAGGTATCATTTATAATCAAAAGGCAAGCCCTGATGGAAAAGAAACCATTGAATATTTAATAGGTCGAATGTTTAATATCTATCATATGCCTATAAAAGGTCATACCAATGCATCTTCAAAAGAATTAATAAATGGATTTCAATATACTCCACCATCACGAAAAATCAACTATGTTCTTTGTGTAAGCACTCACCCCTGCCAACTAAAAAATAATTCGCTATATCTAATTGACACATTAACTCTTCCTTTAGAGTGGAGAGAACATTTTGGATTAGACAACAATGCCTCTAAATTACACCAAGGAGATGTAAGTAAATCTGTAGTGCAGTATAGAGATTTACATATTAAGCTTTATCAAATTTTGCATTTTTAATCTATATCAACATTAATAAATAATACAAAAATTTGACATTACCCCCCCCCATTCTGTTATAGTCTAATTTTAGCTAATCTCTTTTGTACTTTTTATCAAAGTGCATTCAAAAAAATTTATTTATAAAGGACACACAATGCTACCGGTAAAAAAGATTATGATTTCATTCATTGCAATAATTACTCTCGTTTTTTCCTACAATACGAAAGACCCATCAAACTCTTTTGATGTTTTATTTGTTTATACTGCAGGAGCAAAACAAAGAGCTGGAGGAAAGACTGCGATAGAGAATAAAATAAAAGACTCCGTCAACTATATCAACGCTTCATTTCAAAACAGTGGCATGGCTCAAAGAGTGCACGCCGTTCATATTGAAGAAATTTCTTATACGCCAGACTACAACGGTCTAAATGATTCTAATAAATTTGTGAATGCTATAAACCACTTAAAAGGAAAGAATGATGGCTATATGGACAATGTTCATCAATTAAGGGATAAGTATTCTGCTGATTTTGTGCAATTAGTAGTTGCAAATCAAGCATATGGAGGATTAGGCTATACCATGCAATATAGTGCGTTTCATGGCTTTGAAATCTCTGCTTTTAGTGTAGTTAAGCAACATAATATGAAATACTCTTCGGTACATGAATTAGGTCACAACATGGGAATAAATCATCAAACAGGTCCAGGCACATATTCTTATTCTAATGGTTTCACAGATAATGCATACCGAACTATTCACGGCGATGCTAATGGATACAGTAGCTTAATTAACTACTGGTCAAGTCCAAATCTCTATTACAACGGACATCGACTAGGTGATGCTTCACATGATGCAAAACGTACTATTTTAGAAAATGCACCTATTTTAGCAAACTTCCGTTCAAGAACTGCAAAAGTTTTACCCTTCGTTACAAGATTTTATCAAAGCATATTAGGGAGAACGGGGGACACTGCTGGCGTAGACTACTGGACATCGAGCTTGGTAAACAACACAAGAACTGGGGCAGACATAGCTAGAGGTTTTATATTTTCTCAAGAATTTATGAATAAAAATACTGATGATGTCACTTTTTTAACCATTCTGTATAGGGCTTTCTTCAACAGAAACCCAGACAGTGGAGGACTGAACTATTGGCTATACAGACTAGAACAGGGGCTTTCTAGATACTCTGCACTAAATGGTTTTCTTTACTCTCAAGAATTCAAAAATTTAACAGCAATCTACAATATTAAGCCTTATTAATTTTTTTGTTCAGGTCTTGGCAGACTACTTTTGTTTGTCAAGATCATTTATCTTTACATTTTATCCTATCTAAAAACAAAATATCTTATCATAACAAATGAGTTCACCGTATAGACAATCATTGCACCCAACTGTGCTATATAGGGATTAAGTATTTCCAACAGCCAATACAGAATCGCAAAGTTAAAAAGGTAAGAGCAACCCAAAACTATAAAAAATTTCACTGCTAACACAGGACTATGCTTATCCATTTTAAATGTATATTGCACATTTAAAAAATAAGATACAATCATACCAATAGCATATCCCACTGCATTACTAACTATAGGAGAAACGCCCATAAACATGAGTCCATAAATGATTGAAAATCCTAAAAAAGTATTGACAATGCCCACAACATTATATTTTAAAAACTGAACAAACACTATATCTCTTTATCTATAATATACCGTGGTCGTCCTTTACTCTGCTCAAATGTACGCCCAACATATTCTCCAATTACACCTAAACTCATGACCTGTATGCCCCCTATAAAATAGATTGTAACCATCGTAGAAGCCCATCCTTGTACTGTATTACCTAAAATAAACTTTTCAACCATAACCCACACAATACCCGCTAAGGAGAGTAAAAATAAAATAAAACCCACTACTGTGATAAACCGTAAAGGACGGATGGAAAAAGAAGCTATACCATCAAGAGCAAAACGTAACATTTTCCCTAAAGGGTATTTAGTCACCCCTGAAAAACGTTCTTTTCTGGTATAGAACACAGAACATGAGCGAAACCCCAGCATAGGAACAATCCCTCGAAGAAAAAGGTTTATCTCTGTAAACTCTGAGAGTGCGTGAAGTGCTTTCCGACTCAACAACCTATAGTCAGCATGATTTTGGATGGTTTCAATGCCCATAAAACGTTGTAGCTTATAGAAAAAACCTGCAGTATCACGTTTAAATTTACTGTCCGCACTTCTGTCTTCTCGTACACCATAGACTATGTCATACTCCTCTTTATATTTTTCTACAAAACTTTGTATGAGACTAATGTCATCTTGCAAATCCGCATCCATAGAGATGAGTGCCTCTGCATCATTTTTAAGTTGCATAAGCCCAGAGATGAGTGCATTTTGATGTCCAAAATTTCGTGAGAGTTTTATACCTTTTATGTACGCATTTTTTTCTTGTAATTCTTCTATTTTTCGCCATGTACCATCTGTACTGCCATCATCCACAAAACAGATGAAACTTTCATTACTAATGTCACCATTTTCTACCATACTATCTAGTAGGGTTTGCAGTCTGTTACTTGTTTCAGATACAACTTCTTCTTCGTTATAGCATGGAATCACTATCCCTAACTTCATTTTAGACACTCCTTGTGTATTGTCTTATTGTACTAGTCTAGTCTAAAACCACCATGTACTAAACCATTTCAAATACTCCGTCACGTATGATTGTGACACTACATGACCACCCAGCACAGGATAAAATGCTAAAAATAGCCCCGCAACAAGAAGTAAATAAAGCCCATAAAACTTAGCCACAACATCAAACCGTTCCATAGCATCTTTAAACATATATACTATTGCCAATATCAAAAATGGTACCGCATAATAGAAATGGTAAATAAACATCAATCGTCCCACAAAAACATACGGCACATATAGCCCCACAAATGCCAAGAGTATAAATGTCGATTCAAGCGTCTTACGTACTATAACAGCGTACAAAACATACAATAAAGCTACAAGACCTGTCCAAAAGATGGCAGGGTTACCAAAAGCGTTTATGGAGCTTAGTAGTCCATCTTTGACTTGTTTATAGTAGCCCATTGGTTTGATATCTAGCACCCATGCCCACCATGGAGAGCTATAAGGATGTGTAGCTTGTAAGGTACTATGGTAGTTGTACATATTTGTGTTATAGTTGACAATACTTTGTAAACTTCCTGTATGTGCATAAATGTCATAAAAACTCAGAACATACACAAAAAACGCCACAATACCATAGCTCAAAAACCCATAGGTGAGTAACTTTATACCTTTATATCGTTTTTCTAAAGGATACTTGGTTAACAACAGATACAAAGCGATAAGAACAAAGCCAAAAACAGAAAATAGTGCTGACCATTTTACCGCTGCAGCCAAACCAAAAAATACACCACTGACTATAAGTCGTGAAAGTTTTTGACTGACTATAAACCTATAGAGATAAAAATAAGAAATAAACACAAACAACACACCAAAAGTATCTATAAGCCCAACACGTGCTTGTGCCAAATGCATAAAACTATAGGTCATTAAAAAAGAAGCTATAAACCCATACACTTCTTTTTTAAATAGCTGTCGCCCAAAATGATATGCCATGAAGATAAGTAACCCTGCAAACAAAACATTCATAAAACGCCAACCAAATGGTGTCATACCAAAAAGTTTGATACCTGGTGCTATGAGATGTTTTCCTAGGTAGGGATGTGTATTTTCATAGACAGGGATATCATGTATTATCTCATACGCAGTACGTCCAAAATATATTTCATCAAAGAACATCCCACTATAATAACTGGTGTCAATCGTTGTGTTTTGTTCGTCATTTAAGTACTTTTTACTTGTGGTAAAAGGAACTATTTTATTACGATATAAAAACTGTACTTCACCTAGCATCATCTCATTTTTTGTTACCCGTAAAAGTATTTTTTCTGTTTTAATTTGATGATTGATACACTTCCATCTGAAAGAATAAGGGTAACTTTTTTCATAGCTATAAAACTTTTTCCATCCATTAGATGATTTAGCTTCTAAAACAAAATTGACATTTTTATCTATACCGACATAGTAACACGTTTTATCAACTGCTACAGGTTTTTCAAAATCAAACAACGTTACGCTTTGTCCATTTTTTAACGTATGAAATGTCTGAGGTGTTTGGGTACTACCTAAACCATAAAAAGCGTACACATAGAAACTACCCATGAGTAAAAAAACTAAAGAATATTTTTTGACACTCTTGCCGCTAAAAACAAGATATATGTTGAAAAAAAATAATAAAAGAAGTATGAGAACTACAGCCCGATAAATAATGCCTTGTGTATATAAAAACAAAAAAACTGTAAGGGGCAGGACAACAAATCCCTGCATCATTAATAATGCTACATTTGTAGTTTTATTTTCTTTACTTTTTAACACGGTTCAAACCTTAGTCTCTACGCATCGCATATTTACCTGAGCCTAAAAAGACTATCGCTACGGCTGACAAGAGATAAAACATAGGCACTTCCATAGCCCATGCACCATGAGTTCCTAACTGCAGAAAAGAACTTATCTGAGTTAGATAAATAGCCACGACCATGTTAAAAGCTATCACCCCTGCCCAAAGTCTAGTCTTCCATCCAAGTATTAAAAATAATGGTGCGACTATTTCCCCTACAAAAACGCCATAAGCAACCCATTCAGGTAAGCCCTGTCCATGTACAAGACCTTTGATAAACCCTACCCCATGCAAAGCTTTATTAACTCCATGAAATAACATCATCCCACCAAGCATCCAACGTAAAAGTAATTTTCCCATATTTTCTGACATAATACTATCCTTATAGTAATGAAGTATATGATTATAGCGTGTATTTGAAGAAGTTATTAGTAATTAGTTTATGATTTAAAAAGTATGGCCGGGAGAGGGGGATTCGAACCCCCGGAGGTATAACCCTCACCGGTTTTCAAGACCGGCACATTCGACCACTCTGACATCTCCCGGTATTAGTAGGACATTTTTTGAGCAAAGCTACAAAAAACTACGTTAAGCACTTGACTATCTTCAGCAGATAGCTCATACGACTAGTCGTATACTTAAATTATTGAAACAGAATTCTATCTAAAAAAGATAAAATCTAGTTGATAATATGGAGGAGCCAACCAGACTCGAACTGGTGAATAGCAGATTTGCAATCTACGGCCTTACCAACTTGGCGATGGCTCCATAACATAAAATAGACAGACCATCAAAAAAATAAATTATATTAAGTTCTATTTTTGATGGTCTAATCTGTGGTGCCCGAGGCCGGACTTGAACCGGCACGGTCGCAATGACCGGGGGATTTTAAGTCCCCTGTGTCTACCAATTCCACCACTCGGGCATATTGGCACCATTTATTTATAACTCTATTATGGAGCGGGCGAACGGGTTCGAACCGTCGACCCCAACCTTGGCAAGGTTATGCTCTACCGCTGAGCTACGCCCGCATTTCCATATCCGCATTCAAGTATTCACTTAAAATTGGAGTGCGATTATAGCCTAAAATACTTTGAATGTAAAGAGATAATAGGGCTTTTTCGCTATAATCGCTAAAATAATAAAAATTAAAGGTTTTTCCATGCGTAGTAATGAGATTAAAGAAGGTTTTGACAGAGCACCTCACCGTTCTTTGTTAAGAGCAACAGGTGTTAAAGATGAAGATTTTGAAAAACCATTTATTGGGGTAGCCAATTCATTTATAGAAATAATACCCGGACACTTTTTCCTAAATAAAGTGGCTGAAATCATAAAAGAAGAGATACGTGCCAATGGATGTGTGCCTTTTGAATTTAATACTATTGGGGTAGATGATGGCATCGCTATGGGGCATGATGGAATGCTTTACTCTCTACCATCACGCGAGATCATCGCTAACTCTATAGAAACTGTTATGAACGCTCATAAACTTGATGCTATGATAGCCATACCAAACTGTGACAAGATAGTCCCAGGGATGATTATGGGGGCATTACGTGTTGATGTACCTACAGTCTTTGTCTCAGGTGGACCTATGGAAAAAGGCTACACAAAAGATGGTACGCCTATTGACTTAGCGACAGCTTTTGAAGCTGTAGGAAAACATGAAGCGGGTGAGATAACCGATGAAGAACTACTTGACATCGAGTGTAATGCTTGTCCAAGTGGAGGTTCGTGTTCGGGTATGTTTACAGCCAATTCTATGAATACACTCATGGAGGCTATGGGTATTGCTCTTGCTGGCAATGGTACGATACTTGCACTAACCCCTGAACGAACAGAACTATATAAACAAGCGGCACGTCGTATCTGTGAGATAGCAAAATCAGAAGCATCTGAACGTGAAAAATACCGTATGAGAAACATACTCAATGAAAATGCCGTGCGTAATGCTTTTGCAGTCGATATGGCAATGGGTGGTTCTTCAAATACAGTACTACACATGCTTGCCATTGCTAAAGAAGCAGAGGTTGATTTTCAACTTTCCGACATCAATGCTATCTCAAAACGCGTGTCCCACATTGCAAAGATTTCACCATCACTGTCAACCGTACACATGGAGGACATCAACAAGGCAGGTGGGGTTAATGCAGTGATGCACGAGATGATGAAACGTGGAGATGACATCTTGATTGACAACCTTTCTGTCACAGGTGAAACACTTTATGAAAAAGTCAAAGATGCTAAAATTCTTGACACGAACATCATTCATACAATTGACAATGCCTACTCTGAGGTAGGTGGACTTGCTATTCTTTATGGTAACTTAGCAGAACAAGGTGCCGTTATCAAAACTGCAGGTATCACAGGAGATAGAGTGTTCACAGGAACAGCTGTATGTTTTAACTCACAAGATGAATGTATAGAAGGTATACTTGCAGGAAAAGTGAAAGCTGGAAACGTTGTTGTCATTCGCTATGAAGGGCCACGTGGTGGTCCCGGTATGCAAGAGATGCTTAGCCCTACTTCGCTCATCATGGGTATGGGACTTGGTGCGACTGTTGCTCTTATCACCGATGGTAGGTTTTCAGGAGCTACAAGAGGTGCGAGTATAGGACACGTGAGTCCAGAGGCCGCAGAAGGTGGTCTTATAGGATTACTTGAAGATGGGGATGAGATACATATAGATGTAGACCAATACATCTTACAAGCCAACCTCAGTGATGAAGTCATCGCAACTAGAAGAGCAAACTTTGCACCACTTGTTAAACCGTTAAAAAGTAAATGGTTAAGACAATACAGAGCATTGGTAACCAATGCAAGTGCAGGTGCAGTTTTAGAAGCTGAGTAAATGAAGAGAAGCATAATGCATGCTTTCTCTAGAGTAGGACTTAGTTAATTTAACGACTAAGAAGGTCGTCTTGCCCCTTTATAACGTTGTGAGTAAAACTTTTTATTTAGGCTTGTAATAACCACTTTCTTTTTTGCAGAGCTTGCATGGATAAACTTACCATTTCCAAGGTAGATACCTACATGATTGACATACCCCTTGCGTCTTTTAGAAGTGTCAAAAAAGACCAAATCACCTTTTTTAAGGTTTTTTCTCGAAACATATTTTCCATACTTAGATTGATTGATTGATGTTCTAGGGATACTTATACCATTCTTACTATAAACATATTTTGTAAACCCTGAACAATCAAAAGTATTTTTCTTCCCTGTTGCACCCCATACATAGCGGCGACCAAGTTTCTTTTTTGCTATGGCAGTGATTTTTGCACTTTTTTTACTTGAAGAGGAAGAGAAAATATCTGAAAAAGAGAAAGAAGTGCTTTTTTTACTTGCGACTACTTTATTTTTATCTAAAGGAATGGTTTCAAGTTTTGAAAGTGATGCTACTAATTTTCTATTAGATTTTTTTGTATGTTTTGCTACTTTAATTTTTTTCTTTTTTGTATTATTTTTCTTTGCAAGTTTTGTCGCAGTTACTTTGTAAGTTTTTGTAGGTATTTTTAATACTCTACCTATTTTTAGTCTCTCATTTTTTTTAAGCCCATTTATACTTCTTACTTTGACAATAGTAGTGTGATGTTTACGAGCTATAGACGAAAGTGTATCACCTTTTTTAATACTATGATTTACTAATTTCGTTTTTTTCTTATGTGTAGGGGATTTTTTTACAACTTTTATTTTAGGTACATTATACGTATTGGTCGGTACTTTGAGTACTCTACCTATTTTTAGTCTCTCATCTTTTTTAAGCCCATTGGCTTTTTCCACTTCAGCAATCGTTGTATGGTGCTTTCGAGCAATAGTAAAAAGCGTTTCACCCTTTTTGATACTATGATTCACTGTTTTAATTTTTAGTTTTTTAGTTTTAGGTACATTATATGTGTTAGTTGGTACTTTGAGTACTCTACCTATCTTTAGTCTCTCATCTTTTTTAAGCCCATTGGCTTTTTCCACTTCAGCAATCGTTGTATGGTGCTTTCGAGCAATAGTAAAAAGCGTTTCACCATTTTTAATGGTATGTTTTACCATTTTACTTGTTGCCCCTGCAGACATTGTCATCATAAGACATAGTATCAATAACGCATAGATTTTTTTCATTTTTACTCCTAACATACATAACTCTTTTACAGAGAGATGTCCTCTCCATACTAAAAAATATGTCACTATTGTAACGGGATACTATTAATCAAAAATAAATGCGTGTTTAAATTTAACTTAAATACCTCACTATGCCTTAACTGTTTTGTAGTATTTTAACAATATGGTCAGCGACTCTAAAGGCATTTGCATAGATAGTCCACGTATAGGCAACCGAACCTCCTGTAGGCATGAAACTTGCATCAGCTACAAATAAATTGCTCACATCATGTGCTTGACAGTATTTATTAAGTACGGATGTTTTAGGGTCATTTCCAAAACGACACCCTCCTGCTACTAGATTTTGTGCAGGAGTAGAAGATATACCAGAATATATGTTTTTCGCTCCCATTTCTTTTAATATACTTTCACATTTTTTAGCTATGTATTTACCCACCTTTACATCTTGTGGATGTCCTTCTACGCGGAGCTTTCCTACAGACATACCATATTTGTCTTTATGGATGGGGTCTAAAGAAACAAAGCAGTCATCATTGGGAAGCCAATCGTTAAAGATTTCAAAACGTATACTTTTTTGTTCTGCCATACGCTTTACTACTCTCTCTCCTAACTCAGCACCCCATACAAGTTTTCCCTCTTTGTGGTTGTTCTTTCTTGCCCGAGTAATGATGTTTTGATGTTCAAACATAAACTCAACAGAACCCCCTTTAAACTTGCCATCCCACCAGTGGTCAACAAAGTACCAGTCAAGCACAGAACGGTTGACAAAAAGTCCTGTTGTCATAAGTTCTTCAAACTTTATCTCTTTTAGTGAGTCTTTATGCAATTCTCCTTGCCCTGAACCTCCACCTGAAAAAAGTAGATTTTTACCTAACTCTCCTGAACTATTTGCCAAACCATCAGGGTGATATTTATTTGCTGAGTTTAAAAGAAGTCTTGCACTTTCATGTGCTTGGGCTGCAACTACAAACATCTTCCCTTTAATGTGCTTTTCTTTTCCCGTTAGCGTATCTATGACCACTGCATAACTGACCTTGTCTTTACTGTCACTATGTAAATACTTGACATGAGAGTTTGTCAACAGTGTCAAGTTACCTGTGGCAAGTGCAGGTTTTAGTAATGCCTCTCTAGAACTACCCTTTGCCCCAGAACTA
>Ga0256840_1001952_pt1 | contig 18668 bp, 17 predicted proteins | sample 355202metaG_FD_185969 | JGI IMG/M metagenome (GOLD analysis project Ga0256840, IMG submission 185969) | Hydrothermal vent microbial communities from Mid Atlantic Ridge, Atlantic Ocean - 355-202 | ecosystem: Environmental > Aquatic > Marine > Hydrothermal vents | place: Atlantic Ocean: Mid...
AATGTTAAGGAGGTTATATTAAAAGGTAATTTCAAAGATGATTTTGATTTTGCTGATTTTCTTCTTGAAAATGCAAAGATTGCCGCTGTTCCGGGGTCAGCTTTCGGATACCCCGGTTATATGAGATTTTCCTATGCTACGTCTATGGAGAACATAGAAAAGGGGCTTGATAGATTTGAATCGGCTGTAAAGCTTATAATGGAGAGATGATGAAAAAGCTAAAAACAGATAAAGTTTATCTCTTTTCCTATCTGGCTTTGTCGGTGCTTTATTTTGTGTTTTTGGGGGTTGTTGCTTTTAAATACGGAATAAATGCTAATTTTTTTGTTCTTATTCTTTTGATGCTTCCTATTCTTGTGAGAGTGTATTCTCTTTTTAAAAAGGAGGTTGAGCTTTCTGAAGAGGGGATAAAAATAAAAGCTGTTTTTAAAAGCGGGTCGGTAAAGTGGGATGATATTGATTCTGTAGGACTTTCGTTGCGCAGAAAAGTTTTCCTTATTCTTTCGCTAAAGGAAGGTGGTGCCTTTTTGATAGATGATACGGTTGAGAATTTTCCGGAGATTCTTCAGGAAATTGAAAAGCATATTGATAATGCTAAACTTCCGGAAAATTGGAAAGAAGCTGTTTCAAACTACAAGCCTTCCAAGGGTGGGATATTTCTGGTTGTTCTTGCTATTATGGTGATTCTTTTTGTTATTTTCAAATCTCTTTTGGGTTAGGTGTGTTTGATTTAAATGAACTTGATAAAAGTACTTTTCTGAAAAATGACCTTATTGTGTATCAGAGGAAAAATGGGTTTAGGTTTGGAACCGATACTTTTTTGCTTGCCGATTTTGTAAACTGCTATTCCGGAGAGCGATTTGCAGACCTCGGGACAGGGAGTGGGATTATTCCTGTTCTTTTGTTAAAAAAGTATTTGTCTATAACTGGAGTTGCTGTAGATGTTTTGAAAGAGTGTATCGATATTGCAGCTTTAAACGGTAAGGAAAATGGCATTTCAGAACGTTTGAGATTTTTTTGTCTTAATGTTAAGGATGTTAAAAAAGAGTTCAAATCGGAAAGTTTTGATTTCGTTGTAACAAATCCTCCCTTTAAGGAGTGTTTCAGAGGGTTTGTGAATCCTGATAATGCTAAAGCTATAGCGAGACATGAAATAGAGGGAACTTTAAAGGATTTTATAGATGCAGCATCATATCTTCTCAGATGTAAAGGAAGATTTTATATGGTGTGTCCCGTTGAACGGTTTGCCGATGCTCTTTGCTTTTGTCGGCAGAATTTTCTTGAACCTAAAAGGGTGAGGTTTATTCAACCGTTCCCGGAAGCGGGAGCGAATCTGTTTCTTCTCGAAGCGAGAAAAAGAGCAGGGAAGGGATTAAAGGTTTTACCTCCTCTTATTATTTATAAAGATAAGGTGAGTAAAGTTTATACTGAAGAGATGATAGAAAAATATAAGAACTTTTTTTCCAATGAAAAAGCATGAACTGTTCCTTCTAATATTTTTTATTATTCAAATAATTTTTGTTTTGAAAAGTTACTATATGGTTCCGTTTTTTCTTGTTGCATTTTTCCTTTATATTTTGAAGTACGGTTTGAGAGATTCTCTTTTTATCTTATTTCTTTCCTCTGCTTTTTTCTTTGTTATTTCTGCTTTTTCTTTTCATTCTTCCGGAAATAGAGTGAAATGGATATTTGAAAGGGGTGAAAGCAAAGTGGCTCTTACTTATGATGGAAAACATATTTCTGTGTCCGATACTGTTGAGGTTGGAGACCGGATTACAAAAACAGGTGAAATCTTGTTAAAAGGGGGAATTTCTCAAATTTTTTATAGAAAAAGGTTTGGGTTGGCTCAAAAGATTGAGGAAATTTTTGATTATCCTGTTTCATCTCTTATTCAAAGTATTACTCTCGGAGTTAGATTTAAGATACCGGAAAGTTTGAAGGCTTATATGTTGCTTTCCGGAACCTATCCTTTTCTTGCTATATCGGGTCTTCATATCGGGGTTGTTTTCGGTTTGTTTTGGTTTCTTTTTAGGACGGTTGGTTTTAAAAATTCTTCTTTACTATCTTTAGCTTCTGTTACTGCAATTTTTCCTTTTACCGGCTTTCCAGTTTCTGCTGTTAGAGCTTATTTTATGCTTCTTTTTGTTTTTTTTCTTAAATACTATGGAAGAAGAATTGATTATCTGTATCTGTTGCTTTTTACCGGAGTAGTTATGGTGATTTTTGAAATCACTCCCGGTTTTATTCTATCTTTTCTTGCGGTTTCCGGTATTATCTATGGCCTTGGTGCTGAAAAAGAAAAAAAGTTTTTTTCTTTAATTTTCCCTTTTCTTTTTACTTCTATTTATGTTTTGGTAGTTTTTAAAGTAATAAATCTCTTTTCTTCGCTTCTTATCTTTCTTATTTCTCCTCTGTTTGTCTTCTTACTGATTATGGCGTTTATCTCAGAAATAACCTTGTTTAAAGTGCCGGTTATTAACTTTATTACCGAAAAAACGGGAGAATATTTTATTTTATCGATAAAAGAGATATTCAGTTTGGCTCATTTGGGGGTTATATACTCTTCTCCTCCGATACTTCTCATTTATCTGATGGCTTTTATTGTTTTTGTTGCGATTTTATTTAATATGAGAAGAGTATATCTTTTGTTTGTTTTTATTCTCTTTTTTCTATATCTTTCTCTTTCCCGGAATCTTAAAATAACTGATACAGTTAGAGTTGACGGAAAAAGATTAAATAGTGCCTATTTTATAGCAGGAGAAGCACAAGGTTTTAAGAATTCAACATTTGTAACGGATTACTGTTTTCCTTTTGCTTTTAATGTTCTTGCAAAAAATGGAAATAGAGTGATTATAAGAAAATAGTTTAAAATTAGGGCTACTAATGACAGGAGAGGTGATATGAGAACACTGTTCCCTTTTATAGGTTATAGGGATGGAGAGTTGTTTATTGAGAAATTGCTGGTTAAAAAAATCGGGAAAGAGATGGGGACTCCTCTTTATATTTATAGTAAAAAAGCTTTCGAGTATTGGTACAAAGAGTTTGACTCCGCTTTTAGCGATGTTGAAAGAGTAACTGCATTTGCTGTTAAATCCTGTTCCAATATTTCTGTTTTGAGGTTGCTCGGGAGTATGGGTGCCGGAGCCGATACAGTTTCTGCAGGAGAGATTTTTAGAGCTATTACCGCCGGTATTTCACCTAATAAGATAGTTTTTGCCGGTATTGGAAAAAGGGCCGATGAAATGGCATATGCTCTTTCCTGTAATATTCTGATATTTAATATTGAGTCGGAAAGTGAATTGTATCTTTTAAACAGAGTTGCCGAGAGAATCGGAAAAGTAGCTAATATATCGGTTAGAGTGAATCCCGATGTGAATCCTAAAACACATCCTTATATATCTACAGGTTTAAGAACGAGTAAATTTGGGATAGAGTATGAAAAAGCTTTTGATGTTTATATGAAAGCTAAGGAGCTGAAATGGATTGAACCGGTTGGAGTGCATTTTCATATAGGTTCTCAAATATTAGATATTTCTCCTTTTGAAGAAGCTACTTCTAAGATTGCGGATTTGGTAAAGGTTTTAAGAGATAAAGGACTTTCAATAAGTTATTTTGATGCAGGTGGCGGACTTGGTATAAACTATAAACCGGAGGAACCTTATCCCCAAACGGAATCTTTAGCGAAAAAAATCGTTCCATATGTTAAATCTCTTGATTGTAAATTGATTACGGAGCCGGGAAGGAGAATTTCAGGGAATAGCGGATTGCTTTTAACTTCTTTACTTTTCATTAAAGAAAACGAAGAGAAAAAGTTTTATATAGTTGATGCCGGTATGAACGATTGTATGAGGCCTGCTCTTTATCAAGCGTATCATCATATAGTTTCTTCGGTTGAAAAAGAGAGAACTGAAAAGGTTGATGTTGTTGGTCCTGTTTGTGAGACGGGGGATATTTTTGCAAAAGACAGGGATATAGGAGTTTCAAACGAAGGAGATTATCTTGCTATTTTAAGTGCAGGTGCTTATGGTTTTACGATGTCTTCCAATTATAATTCACGATTGAGACCTGCCGAGGTTCTTGTTTCCGGAAATACTTATACTGTTATTCGTGATAGGGATACGTTTGGAGATTTGATAAAAGGTGAAAAAATAATAGATATCGGTTGACATTGCTGTTTTTAGAACTTATATTATCTCTCGCCTAACGTGAGCCGCTAGCTCAGCTGGTAGAGCAACGGACTTTTAATCCGTAGGTCCCAGGTTCAAGTCCTGGGCGGCTCACCATTTAAAGCGTCCCCATCGTCTAGCCCGGCCTAGGACACCGGCCTTTCACGCCGGCGACGGGGGTTCGAATCCCCCTGGGGACGCCAATTTTGTATTTAATGAATGGATTGCGGGGCCGTAGCTCAGCTGGGAGAGCGTCAGGCTGGCAGTCTGAAGGTCGTGGGTTCGAACCCCACTGGCTCCACCATAGGAATTTCAGATTCGGGCCTGTAGCTCAGTTGGTTAGAGCATCCGGCTCATAACCGGATGGTCGGAGGTTCAAGTCCTCCCAGGCCCACCATCATTGTTTTTTCCGAATATACTCTATCTAATTTTATTTGTTTGAAAATATTGTTAAGGTAGCGGGTAGGCTGAAGGGTCGCTTCCCTTTTTGGGAAGAGGAAAGTCCGGGCTCCGTAGGGCAGGGAGCTGGCGTTGAGTCAGGCAGGGGAAACTTTGCGGATAGGGCCACAGAAAATATACCGCCTCAGGATGGTCTGGGGTAAGGGTGAAAAGGTGGTGTAAGAGACCACCGCCTTCTACCGTGAGGTGGAAGGGCAGGGTAACCCCCTCCCGGAGCAAGGCTAAATAGGTTGGCGATAAGGGTTGCCCGCCCGATGTCAGCGGGTCAGCTGCTTAGAGAAATGACCCTTTAAAACAGAACCCGGCTTACGGGCCTACCTGCTATTTCTACTCCCATCTTTCACCTATATTGATATCTACAGTTAACGGAACATCGATATTGGTTGCTGTTTCCATAATCTCTTTTACTTCTTTCCTGATGGACTCTGCCTTTCCCTTAGGTACTTCCATTACAATTTCATCGTGAACTTGTAAGGTTATGAATGTGTTACTATCTTTAAACCGGTTAAAAAGTTTTATCATAGCTATTTTCATTATGTCTGCCGCTGTTCCTTGGATGATTGCATTAAATGCAGCCCTTTCTCCGAAATTTCTTAAATGGCTGTTTTTCGATTTAAGTTCCGGTACGGGTCTTCTTCTTCCGAAAAGAGTTGTTACGAATCCTTTTTGATGTGCTTCTTCTACGGTCTTTTTTATGAATTCTTTTACGGTGGGAAACTTATGGAAGTAATTTTCTATGTATTCTTTTGCTTCATTGATGGAAATTCCGAGTCTTTGGGCGAGTCCTTGGGGGCTCATTCCGTAAATGATTCCGAAGTTAACCATTTTTGCAATTTTCCTCATTTGAGATGTTACTGTATCGGGGGAAATATTAAATAAAATAGAGGCGGTTTCGGTATGTATATCTTTTCCTTCTGTGTAAGCTTTTATTAGTTTTTCGTCTTTTGAAAGGTGAGCGAGAACCCTCAGCTCTATTTGAGAATAGTCTGCCCATAGTAGTAGATAATTTTCAGGGGGGATTACCGCGTTACGTATCTGTTTGGAGATGTCATCCGATACGGGAAGGTTCTGAAGATTCGGTTCGGCACTTGAAAGTCTTCCTGTGGCAGTTCCGGTTTGAAAAAAGGATGTGTGTACTCTTCCCGAAGGGTCGGCGTGCTTCATTATTCCGTCGATGAAAGTGCCTGTGAGTTTTGATAGTTTTCGATATTCTAAAAGATGGTTTGCTATCTCGTATCCATTAAGGGAAAGGGTTGTTAGGACTTCTACATCAGTAGAAAATCCCGATTTGGTTTTTTTTGTAGGTTTTATTTTGAGCTTTTCAAAAAGAATTTTGGACAGTTGTTTTGGAGAGTTTATATTGAAGTTTTCTCCTGCAATTGCGAAGATTTCCGATTCAAGTTTTTTCATCTTTTGATTAAGGTTTATTTTAAGTTTTTCCATGTATTTTGTGTCAAATAGGACTCCTTTCTTTTCCATATAGTAAAGAACTTCTATCAAAGGATGTTCTATCTCTTTGTAAAGTTTCAACAGATTTTTTTGCTTTAATTTATTTTTGACTTCAGTGCCAACATTTATTGCATGGTGGGAAATTTTACCGGTGTTTTCTATTTCTACTATTTTTAGATGTTTTTTTAGGATTTTTTCCGGGGAATAATCCTTTTGGATGGAGTTTAGAAGATACTCTGCTATTGAGATATCAAAAAACTTTTTGTGATATTTTGCGATTCCAGTTTTGTGATAAATATCTTTAAGGTTAAATGTGAATATTTCGTCGGCGAGCCGGATAAATTTTTCCACATTAGTTTTATTCGTATGGCAAAATGTTTTTTCTTCTGTTGATACAATGAAGTTATCGTTTGGAAGTATAGCTATCTTTTTTTTTGCAAAGAGGTCTTTTTCTTTTAGGACTTTTTCTATCTGTTCGGGGGAAATTTCTTTGCACTCTTCAAGGTTGTTTTTGAATTCAAGGTTCGGGAATAACTCTTTAAGTTCCTTGGTTATTGAATTCATTTCAAGTTCTTTTAATAGTGCGGTTACATGTTTCTCATCCGGTTCTTTCTTTTTTAACTGCTTTTCATTGATTGTTATAGAGACATTTTTATCGATGGTTGCGAGTTTTTTACTTATGAATGCTTGCTCCTTGAAGTCTTCCAATAGCTTCTTTCTTTTGGGAGTTAAAGAGTTTAGGTTGCTATAAAGGTTTTCAAGGGAGACAAACTCTTTTATAAGTTTTGTGGCTGTTTTTTCTCCTATTCCAGGGACTCCCGGTATGTTGTCGCTTGTATCTCCCGCGAGCCCGAATATATCAGGTATTTGAGACGGATTGTAGCCAAATGTTTCTGAAAAATTTTCAAGGTTATATAGTGTTTCTGTTTTTTTCTGTGGAGAGATGGATAAAACGGAAACTTTTTTGGTTATCAGTTGTCTGATGTCTTTGTCAGGAGAAATTATAACGACGTTAAATCCTTTTTCGGATAGTTTTACGGATAGAGTTCCGAGTATATCATCCGCTTCGAACCCTTCTTTCTCAAGTACTGGAATACCAAGGCATTCGAGAAATTTTTTTATATAAGGAAGTTGTATTTTAAAGTCATCAGGTGCAGGCTTTCTATTTGCTTTGTAGTCTGCGGAGATTTTTTCTCTGAAAGTTTTACGACTTATGTCAAAGGCAACTCCTACGTATTCGGGGTTTAGCTCCTTGTATAGTTTTAAAAACATTCTTGCAAAGCCGAAGATTGCATTTGTAGGAAATCCTTTGGAGGTCGTCAATTCTCTTATTGCGTAGAATGCTCTGTATGCAAAACTTGTTCCGTCAAATAGGAAAACTGTTTTTTCGTTCACTGGAGAACCTCTTTGTTAGTTTTTCTTTTTGTTAAATTCCCTGTTTATTATTTCTTCAGCTTTTTTTTTATATCTAATCGCTTCTTCATACTGTTGTTTGCCTTCCAAAACTTCGGCTATAGTAAAATAGATGTCTGCCGCCTCCATATATCTTCCTTCTTTTTCAAGCACTATGGCATAAAGCTCCTGTGCTTTAATGTCTTCCGGGAATTTTGATAGATATGGGACAACTATTTCTTTTGCAAGGGAGGTGTTCCCTTTTTTTATCTCTTCATCAAGGACCTGATACATTTCTTTTGCTTCTTGAGTATTTTCCTCTCTTTTGCCTAAAATAAAGGAGATTATTGTTATCCCCACTATCAATATGCCTATAAGAGGTAGGAGCGGTAGTAGTTTTCCTTTGTTGTCGGTTTTTACGGTTGTTTTTTCCTGTATCTTTTCAGATGAAATTTTCTTTTTTGATGGCTTTACGGTTTTCTTTTTCGGTTTTTCTTCCGTTTTTATGGAAGTTTTATTCTCTTGTGTTGTTTGAGTGCTTATGATTTTAGTTTTGTTCGTAGGGGTTATTTCTGTTTCAAAGTGAAACTGTTTTATATCAGATAGCTTTTTCGATATATTTTCCTTTCCCTTTTTTTGAAATAGTCTGACGGAATAGGTGTTGTTTTCACTATATAGAAATGCTTCTCTTTTTATTGATTGAGGTAGTCCGGTGTAAAATTTCGTGGCTTCTGTTTTATTGCCGGTTTTGAAAATTGAAATTGAATAAGTCGCGTTGTCTTTTTCCTTGGTGTTTTTTAATTTTTCGGGCCTTTCTGTTTTTATCTGTTCATTATCTATTTCAGGATAAAATATACTGGTTTCAAGTGTTTTTTCTGAAACTTTCGATAGGAACGCGTCTGGGAATGATTTTTTGATTCCGCTGTTAATAAGGTATTTTTTTGCTTCTTTGTACGTATCAAACAATCCTACTCTTACTTTGTAAAATCCGTTTATTTTATCTATTCTCGCGTCTTCATAGTTTCTTGCGTTTCTTAGGATTATTTCGGCATCTATTAGGTTTTTTCTTGCTGAAACTTGTATTGAATAGTAGGTTTGGGCAAAGACAGTTATTGGAAATATAAGAAGTATGATTGTCCATTTGAGCAGTTTTGTCATCTTTTGTCCTCTTTTAAGGTTTCTATTTCAACTTCAAGAGAATGTATCATGTCAAGCATCTGTTTCAATGTTTCCATAACGGGATCGGGAAGATGACCGTGTTCAAGGTCAACCCTTGTTGTTCTTATGCCGTCTCTTTTGACAATTCTTCCCGGGATTCCGACAACGGTAGAATTAGGAGGAACATCTCTTACAACAACCGAATTGGATCCTATTTTACAATTGTTTCCTATTTTTATAGGACCGAGAACCTTTGCTCCGGCTCCGATAACCACATTATTTCCGATTGTGGGATGTCTTTTACCTTTGTGGGTACTTGTTCCTCCTAATGTTACCTGATGGTATATTGTAACATCATTTCCTATTTCGGTAGTTTCTCCTATTACGATACCCATTCCGTGGTCTATAAAAAATCTTCTTCCTATTGTTGCTCCCGGATGAATTTCTATTCCAGTTAACCATCGTGAAAAATGGGAAATCATTCTTGCTATAAATTTGAAATTTTTTTTCCATAAATAATGAGCAACTCTATGAAGCCAGATAGCGTGAAGTCCGGGATAACAAGTGATTACCTCTATTATGTTTCTTGCTGCCGGATCTCTTTCAAAGACTATTGATATATCTTCCCTAAATTTTTCAATCATTCATAAATCCTGATTTCGGAAGTTTGTGAATATGTAGAATTATATATCAGAATCGATTAGAGTAAAAAGAAAAAGGGGAACTATTTCGTTCCCCTTTGATTGTTGTATTTCGATTATTTTGTAATTTTTTCCAGATTGATGTAATTGAGCTTTCCACCTTTTGCTCTAAACTCTTTGAGTTTCTGAAGAGCTGCTTTCTCTTGAGCAAATTCTGCTTTGAGAACGTCGTCCGGTTTAGGATTGCTTTTAACTGCCGGATCGTGAGGCGTGATGTGACATGTGCTACAGTTCGGATATTTCTCTGCGATAGCCTTTCCGTGTGGATATTCTCCGTGACAGTCCTGACATCTTGGAATAAATCCGTGTTTGTTGTGGTGGCACGCCACACATGCAACTTTGCTGTGTTTTGTCGGAGATGTTTCGAGGTTTTTGGTAACAAGTGTGTGACAAGCGGCACATTGAGAATTCGGTGTGTTTTTGCTGTAGGTAATGTTAAGTGGATCGTGTGGGTTGTGGTGACATGCAAAGCAGTCGTTGTTTGTCTGTTCCGGTGTGTGTGGAAGGTGACATTCAAGACATTGTGGAACATACCCGTGTTCTGAGTGGTGACATGCTGCACAACCGATTTCTGTGTGTTTTGTAACTTTTTGCTGCATAAGGTCATAGATAGGTCCGTGACATACCTGGCAGTTTTTAGCAACGTAATTTTCAGGTTGTCCTGTGCCAGGATATTTTTTGCCGCCAACAAAGCCTGTAAATGGCGTTGTAACAGGCATCGGCTTTTTGATTGCGTGGGGGTCAGTGTGACATTTTGCACAATCAGGAATTTCCGGTCCATGGTACAGACCGTGGCAGGTTGCGCATTTTGGCATCATTTCTTGCCAACCTTCCACTCCCATCTTAGGGTTCCAAGAGTGGAACTCTTTGTGACAGAGAGTACAGTTAAACTTGTGTTTTCCACCCTCTTTCTGCATTGCTTTATAGATACTATAGTGACAGGCACCACAATCGGCTGGCTTTAACGGTTGAACCGGATTAGTAAATAAAGCCTTTTCTTCCGGACCTACTTGCGGAAGATTCCCCCCTGCTGTAAGGGAAGGTGGGCAGTTTGTAAGGGTTACACCGTAAGCCGTTGTAGCACCCATCAGCATAGAACAGAGGATGAGTGCCTTTAATTTCCCTCTCATTATTAACGATCCTCCTGCTTTGGGATTTTCAACTTTACAACTAATAATAACAGAGACACTATTTAGTGTCAACAAAAATAACAGATTAGCGGAGTTTAAATTTATACTTGTACTATTTATCAAGTTTATATTTTGATAAACGGTACCTTAACTCTCTAAAAGTTAATCCTAAAAGTTCGGCAGCCTCTGTTTTTTTTCCTTCTGTTTTTTTAAGTGCTTCTTTTAGATAAAATTTTTCAGTTTCTTCTAGAATTTTTTTAAGGTTAATTCCTTCTTTTGTTAATGGTTTTATCATGTCGGATTGCTTTTCCTTCTTTATTCCTAATGATAATGGTTTTCCATCCGAAAGAATTATGGCCTTTTCAACAATATTTCGTAGTTCTCTGATATTTCCTTTTAATGGGAGAGAATAGAGATATTCCATAAAATCAGGTTCCAATTTTTCTATTTTTTTCCCATATTTTTTTGATAAATTTTTAACAAAATAATTAACAAGCAGGGGAATATCTTCTTTCCTTTCTCGTAAGGGCGGGATTTCTATTGTTATTGTAGCTAGTCGATAATACAAATCTTCTCTGAATGTTCCATCTTCTATAAGTTTTTCAAGACTTTTGTTAGTTGCCGCCACAATTCTGATATCAACTTCTTTCTCTTCCGTATCTCCTATTGGCCGTATTTTTCTATCTTCAATAAATCTTAATATTTTTGCTTGAAGAGCAATAGGCATATCACCTATTTCGTCTAGAAACAGGGTTCCTCCGTTTGCTTTTTCTATAAGCCCCTCTTTGTTAGATGTAGCTCCGGTGAAAGCTCCCTTTTTGTATCCGAAAAGTTCGCTTTCAAGTAGTTCCGCTGGTAGGGATGCACAGTTTATTGCTACAAAAGGGTTTTTTCTTCGGTGACTCATTTTGTGAATAGTTCTGGCTGCCACTTCTTTTCCGGTACCACTTTCTCCCAAAATAAGAACATTTGTGTCAAATGGAGCTATTTTTTTTATAAATTCCTTTATGCTCTTTATTTTAGCGGATTCACCTATAAAGTCTTTATAAGTTAATTCATATTCCTCTAATTTTTTTTCAAGCTCTATTTTTTTCTTTACATTTCTAAGTATGAGTCTAAGTTCTGATATGTCAAAAGGTTTGGTTACATAATCGAATGCCCCGAGACGGAGCGCTTCTTTTGCTGTTTCCGAGGAGCCAAAAGCGGTAATTATTATTGCTTCGCTTTTTTCCCCGGTTTCTCTTAACCTTCTTAAAATTTCCATTCCGTGTCCGTCGGGTAATCTCAAATCAAGAATAAGCAGGTCAAAAGATTCTTTCGTGATTTTATTCGCTGCTTCTTTGAAACTTTCGGCTTCTTCAGTTTCAAAACCTGCCTCGTTTAGGATAATAGAGGTTATTTCCCTGATACTTTTTTCATCATCTACAATTAATGCTTTCATCTTTTAATCTCTTGATTCTTTGGAATTTTAAAAATAAAAATCGCTCCGCCTTCGGAGTTGTTAATTGCCGATAAATTTCCTCCGAGTTCTATCGCCACACGTTTTGCTATTGTTAATCCAAGTCCGCTTCCCGATTTTTTTGCTGTATAAAAAGGTTCGAATATTTTTTCCGTATTGCTTTCTTTAATACCCGGCCCGTCATCTTTAATAACGATACTAACAGTGTTATCATTTTCACTTATCTTTATCGTTACTGCTTTCTGTGCCCATTCGAAGCTGTTTTTGATGATGTTTGATATCGCTGAAAAAAAGGATTTGTAAGGTACGACTAATCTTATGTCATTTTTGGTATCTATTTCCAGTTTTACCTTTTTGTTCGGATGGATTACTTTTATTGTGTCGATTATGGAGAGAATCATCTCTATAACTGATATTTCCGATTTTTGCATATCAAGAGGGCGTGAAAGCATTAGAAAGTCATTGATGATGTTTGCCAATCTTCCGGTTTCTTTTTTTAAGAGATTCAGAAGTTTTTCGTTAGGTTTTTTTTGCTCCGAGAGTAGCTCTACGGCTGCTTTTATGGAAGCCAGTGGATTTTTTAATTCGTGTGCAAGGTCTGCACTTATGTGGTACAGGCGTTTGAAAACATCACTTTTTTTCTTTTCTTCTTCAAGTTTTAATATGTAATTACTCTGTTTCTTTAGTTTTATTTCGAAAGCTTTTCCTGCAAAGTAGATAGAGAAAAAAGCTACACCGTTTAAAAACAGTTTTAGAGCTATTTCTTGAAATGAATAGTTTCCGGTTAAGTTCAGGTTTGCTCCGTAAATTATTAAAGAGCCAAGGGGGAATAGAATAGTATAGGTTCTATCTATAAAAAGAGTGGAGAAAAAAATGGGAAAAAGGTAGAGTATGGAAACGTAATCCCAGTAAAAAATATCACTTTTTATAAGGGCGGAAATGAATATAATATCAAGAATAAAATCGAAAGGGTTTTCTTTCTGATAAAAAAGAGAGAGTATTGCTACAGCTGTGTATATGAAAAGTGTGAGAATGGAAAATGAGTTATGGAAAGTGATATCTTTTTGCATATATGATATTGATATGAAAATTAGAAGAAGAGAAAGGGCGAAAACCGCCCTGGAAACTTTATAGTATAGAAAAAAGTTTCTTAGAAAGCTCTTATTGTTCCAGTTTTCTTTCAAGGTTGCTCTCGTATATGTTTTTTGCTTCTTCTATGGAAATTTTCACTACGGTTTTTTCTTTATGTAATATTGTACCTTCTTTACCGGTTACTTTTCCTATGATTTTTGCAGGTATCGTTTTTATTTTAAAAAACTCAAGAGTTTCATTCTCTTTTTCTGGAGATACAGAAATAATAATTCTACTTTGCTCTTCTCCGAAGAGCAAAAAGTCTGTTCTTATCTCATCATCCAACCGTACTTTGAATCCGAGGTTATTGTCAAATGCCGATTCAAATAGAGTAACTGCTAATCCCCCTTCGGAAATATCGTGGGCACTGTTTATGAGGTTTTTACTTATCGCTTCGATAATAGATTTTTGAAGTATTCTTTCGAAAGCAAGATCTATTGTCTGTCCTGTTCCCTTAAACTCACCCTGTATAAGTTTTTGATATTCGGTTCCCGATATGTTACCACTGTTTTCTCCAAGAAGAATTATTATATCTTCTTTATTTTTGAAATCTTTTGTTGTTTTATTTTCAATTTTATCCAGGACTCCTACACAAACTACTGTAGGAGTGGGGAATATAGCTCTTTTCCCATTTTTATTGGCAGTTTCATTATAGAAGCTAACGTTTCCACTTACTACAGGGGTATCAAGAACTCTGCACGCATCGGCCATTCCGTCGGTACATTTTACGAATTGCCACATTATCTCCGGATCTTCTGGGCTTGCAAAGTTTAAACAATCTGTTATCGCTTTTGGTGTTGCACCGCTACAAGCTACGTTTCTGGCGGCTTCTGCAACGGTTATTTTTCCTCCCTCATAGGGATTTAGGTAACAATATCGAGAATTACAGTCTGAACTTATTGCAATACCTTTTTCCGTCCCTTTTACCCTAAGAACTGCAGCATCTGAGCCGGGATAAACAGCGGTGTTTATCTGAACCATATGATCGTACTGTTCATAGATCCACTGTTTTTTACTTATAGTTGGAGAAGATAGGAGTTTTAGGGTTATTTCATTAAGGTTTTTCGGTTCGGTTATATTATTTTGAATGTAATTTCTGTTTTCTATTATGTATTTAGGGGTTTTGAAAGGTCTGTAATATACAGGTGCTTCATCTGTAAGTATATTTATCGGTATTTTTGCAACTTCTTCATTATGCCAGAAGAGTTTAATAGCGGCTTCCTCTATTATTTCTCCTATTATACACGCGTCAAGTCCCCATTTTTCGAACACATCAATTATTTTGCTTTCTTTCCCTTTCTCGCAAACAACAACCATTCTTTCTTGGGATTCTGATAGCATTATTTCATAAGGAGTCATTCCTTTTTCTCTTACAGGAACTTTATCGAGTTCCAATTTTATTCCTACGTTACCTCTGGATGCCATTTCAACAGATGAGGATGTTAATCCGGCAGCTCCCATATCTTGAATAGCTATAATTCCCTCGGTTTTCATGGCTTCAAGGCAGGCTTCTATGAGCAGTTTTTCAACAAACGGATCTCCTACCTGGACATTTACTTTTTTTCCCACTTCTTCTTCCGATGAAAATTCTTCGGAGGCCATAGTGGCTCCGTGAATACCGTCTCTTCCTGTTTTTGAGCCTACGTATATTACGGGATTTCCAACTCCGGCGGCTTTCGCGTAAAAGATTTTTTCCTTTTTTACAATACCTAATGCAAAAGCATTAACGAGCGGGTTTGTTTGATAGCATTGGTCAAAATAGATTTCCCCTCCTACAGTAGGTACGCCGACGCAATTTCCGTAATGGCTTATACCGGCAACAACACCTTTCATAACATATTTCATCTTAGGATTGTCAATCTCGCCAAATCGTAGTGAATCCATACATGCGATAGGTCTAGCACCCATGGTGAAGACATCTCTTAATATCCCGCCGACACCTGTGGAGGCTCCGTTAAATGGTTCTATAAAAGAAGGATGATTGTGTGATTCGATTTTGAAAGCGGCACATATTTCTTTTTCTTCATCTACCATTATTATGCCTGCGTTTTCTCCCGGTCCTTGAACTACCCAAGGGGCTTTTGTGGGAAATTTGGATAGATGGGGCCTTGATGATTTATATGAGCAGTGTTCGGACCACATTGCTGAAAATATGCCGAGTTCAATAAGGTTGGGTTTTCTTCCGAGAAGATTAACTATTTTTTTATATTCCTCAAGTGTTACATGGCTTTCTATAATTTCTCTATCCATTTATAGCTCTCCTTAGTAGTTTCTTCTTCCGAATATTGCTGTTCCAATTCTAACAATTGTAGCACCTTCTTCTATCGCAATTTCAAAGTCGTGGGTCATTCCCATAGAAAGGTGTTGAAAGTAAGTGGAGAATTTGGTCTCCATTTCCTCTTTTGTTTTCCTTAATTTTATAAAGTAGGGTCTTACATTTTCAGGGTTTTTCATATAGGGAGGGATTGTCATAAAGCCTTTTAATTTCAAGTGTTCGGCTTCAAAGACTTTTTCTATTAGGAAGGGAAGTTTTTCGGGGAAAATTCCATGTTTTGTTTCTTCAGGAGAAAGTTTGACTTCTATTAGAATATCCATGGTTTTGTTTTCTTTTACTGCTCGTTTTTCAATTTCTTTTAGGAGTTCTTCGCTGTCTATTGATTGAATTGTTTTGAAAAGTTTTACGGCGTATTTGGCTTTGTTTTTTTGAAGGTAACCTATCATGTGCCATTTGATAGGGAGTTCTGAAAGAAAAGGGATTTTTTCTCTTGCTTCCTGAATTTTGTTTTCTCCAAAAATTTTAATGCCTGCCAGATATGCTTCTTTTATCTCTTGGGGAGTTCTTGTTTTCGAAGCGGCCAGTAGTGTTATTTCATTAGGCTTTCTTCCGCTTTTTGCGGCTACTTTTTCTATTTTTTCTGATATTTTCTCTATATTGTCCTTAATCTCCATTTTCTATCCTCTCATAAACTTCGTTTGCAAAAAACCAAAGATCTTCACTAAGTTCCGATTCAGTTTTTTCCATAAATTTTCCAGGCGGAAGGTCGCAAGCACCGTTTTTATAGGCAGTGATTCCGGTTGCAATGAATCCTTTTTTTTCGAAATTTCCTTTTCCGTTGTATCTCAATATGTGAAGTTGTGTAAATTTTATGATTTTTGAAGATGAAAAAATTTCTTTTGAAAGTTTTTCCCAAAAAGCTTCGTTTCCTCTTTTTAAAACTAATCTCGTTTTCCTGTTTTTTATGCTGCTTCCGTTCAAATCGTAAAATATATATTTTATACTGACGTAAATACCTTTTTTTCCCTCTTCCATGTTCACGATGTGAATATTCGATGGGGATATAGGAAGAACTTTTGGAAAGTATCCGAGACGTTCTGTAATTGCACTTGAAATTCGAGCACTGTTAAAGGTATCTATAATGAGGTTTATTTTGGATGTTAGTTCAGATGCGGGGGGGGAATATGATTCCGTTTGTTCTGTTGGCAGGAAATTTCCTATTCGATTTTTTATCAAAAAGATGTTGCCTATTTTGATAAATGGGGTTCCTTTCTTTATAAATAGAAGTGTTTTTCCGTCTTCTGAAATAAGGGTTCCGTTTTTTAAAACGATACCGCTTTTGAATATATTTCTTTTTATTTCGAGTCTGTTTTTTTTAACAGCAACTTTAACGTTGTTTTTGTCGATAATTATAAAATTCCCTTTTTCCGTGACAATAGGGAATCCGCTATTGTCGGGAATTGAGACTTTGCCGGATAAGGTTTCTCCTGTTGTTGAATTTTTAATTATAGCTATGGAACATTCTATTTTTTCAGTGAAGAGGAATGTTCTTGAACTGTCTATTTTTATAAAATCACTGTTAATCCAACCGTTCCGGTTATTTATCCAGTTTTCATAGCTATTTTTGAAGTTTATTGGGTTGTTTATGTCTATGGTGTTTGTAATCTCTCCGTTTGGAGAGTTCCTAACTGATAGTGAGTCTATCATCACTTTTCCTGTTGAGCTGTAAGCAGAATTCGAAATTAAGAGGGTTATAAGTAAAACTAATAAATTTATCATATTCATCTTTCTTCTCCTTCTTTCACAACAAACATAAGAGCTTGTGCTTCTGCTATTATAGTTCCGTCTTCTTTTGAAAGTTGTGCCACGGTTTCTTTTACTTTTTTTCTGTTATTTTCTATCCATGCTGTTACTCTGGTTTTTTCTCCGGCTTTCAGGGAGGAAAAAAATTTTACCGTGATTTTTCCTGTTAAAAACCGTTCTTCTTTTGTTTGCAGATGTGCCATGGCTTCATCTAATATTAAAGATATGATACCTCCGTGAATGATGTTGTTATATCCTTGATAATGTTTGTCGAGTATAAATACGGAAATTACTTTCTCTCCTTCTCTTTTAAAATGAAGGTGTAATCCCTTTGGATTGTTTTTGCCGCATACAAAACAGAAATCATCTCTTTCAGGGAGTTTTTCCATTTCGCCTCTTTGTAATTTGCGAGTTTTCAGAATTATACCAGCTTCCAGCCGGTAGTTATCTTTTTCACTTTTTGAGAGGTGCTGTTTTACGGTCAGGTGAAAAATAATATATCAGGTTGTTTTTCGTGTTCAAAATTTTCATAGGAACAATTGTATTTTTGTAAGGAGCTGTTCCATATATTTTTAGAGTTGATCCTATAGAGAAGTTGAGGCCGTTTACAAGGTATGCTGAGTCAATTTGAATTTTGTAAATTTTACCTTTTGTGTCAACACTTTTTACTATATAAAAAACTCTTCTTTTTCTTACAGGTACTATACTTACGACTTTTACGACGTAAAGTTGAGAAGAAGACGATTTAATGTTTTTTGTTTCTATTATTTTAATGGTTGGGATTTCGGTTTTAACTTCTTTGTTTGATGAGGAACATGAGGAGGTAAGTAGGGCCGTGAGAGCTACCAACATAACTTTCTTTTTCATTTTTTTCACTCCTGTTCATCCGTTCTTTTTTACAACTTTTATTTTCGGTTTTCCGTTTGAAATTATTTCTTCTTCAATTCCTTCTTTACCTTTTTTAAACTCCTCTTTTGCGACTTTAAAGCTTTTAACCAGCTCAATAAGTCTATTCCCCTTGAATATGATTATGGCTATAATAGCAATGAGAATCCATTCTAACATTGAGCCTCCGTTTATAGAATATTGATACCATATTATCTATCAATATAGGAGAAAATGGAAGTTTTCCTAATTTTTCCCCTTTACAAAAACAGGTTACTTTGATAAATTTCATCTTGCCTTTGCCACCGGTGAAACAGAATTAGGAGGTTTTATAGAATGGCTGTAGATAAAGATGTAAAACAGGGGATTATAGAGAAGTACGGTTTTCACGAGAAAGATACCGGGTCTCCTGAGGTTCAAATTGCTCTTTTGACAGAAAGGCTTAAAATTCTGACTGAGCACTTTAAAGAGCATAAGCACGATAATAATAACAAAAGGTCTCTTTATAAGCTTGTAGGAAGAAGGAAAAAGTTCTTGAAGTACCTTAGAGAAAAGGACTTTAACAGGTATAAAGAGATAGTTCTGAAACTTGGTCTTAGAAAGTAATATTCGAAGGGGAGTTTGTTCCCCTTTCTCTCTATTTTTATCTCTTTCCATCCC
>Ga0256840_1001953_pt1 | contig 18657 bp, 22 predicted proteins | sample 355202metaG_FD_185969 | JGI IMG/M metagenome (GOLD analysis project Ga0256840, IMG submission 185969) | Hydrothermal vent microbial communities from Mid Atlantic Ridge, Atlantic Ocean - 355-202 | ecosystem: Environmental > Aquatic > Marine > Hydrothermal vents | place: Atlantic Ocean: Mid...
TGTACGTGGTGGTGTTGTGGCTATTGAAAGATAGCCCTTCGACAAGCTCAGGGAACGACATAAAGCGTTTTTTGGGTATCTAACTCCATATAGTTCGGTGGCTGAGGCTGCCGAAGTCAAAGGATAATTATGACCTACAAACTTTCCCAAATTACAAAAGAACTTCACTTAGATTTTACAGCTAATGACATCAACATCGATATAAATGGTATCCATACACTTACCGAAGCTACTTCTACACAGCTGAGTTTTTTTACAGATAAAAAGTATGCTTCACAACTTTCCTCAACAAAAGCAGCAGCAGTGTTTATAGATGAAGCACATGCAAAACTTTTACCTCCTACGACCATAGCACTGGTTACGGATGAAGCGTATTTAAAACTAGCACTTGCCTCAAAGTTTTTTAAACCAATGATAGGTACACAATCATCTGAACCTATATGTGGTAAGGGCTGTGACATAGATGTACAAGCACGTTTTGGTAAAAATGTCACTTTGGGAGACGATGTCATACTCATGGCAGGTGTCTATGTCGGTGACAATGTCCAGATAGGGTCAAACACCTTACTTTACCCAAACGTTAGCATTTATCATGGTACGCAGATAGGTGAAGCGTGTATCATTCATGCAGGGACAGTTATTGGTTGTGATGGGTATGGTTTTGCACATACTAAGCAGGGTGAACATGTTAAGATTTATCAAAATGGTAATGTCATCATAGAAGATGCTGTTGAGATAGGGGCAAATTGTGCCATAGACAGAGCAGTGTTTGGTAGTACGGTGATACATAAAGGTACAAAACTAGACAACCTCATACAGATAGCACACAACTGTGACATAGGAGAACATACTTTACTGGCTGCACAAGTAGGGCTTGCAGGGTCTACAACCTTGCAGCGTAACGTTGTCATGGGTGGACAAAGTGCCACGGCAGGTCACCTTGAAGTGGGTGCATTTACTACCATAGCAGGAAAAGGTGGCGTCACTAAATCACTCGAAGGTGGAAAAACCTATGCAGGTTTCCCTGCCATTGAGATAAGAGCGTGGCGTAAAATGCAAGCGGTACTTATGCGGTTGGTTAAAAATCGTTAACCTTTTGTGATATAATCAAATTCAAATAATTTTTTTAAGGATTTAAAATGAGCGGAACAGTAACTAAAATAGACGAAATGACATTAAGTGGTACAAAAGATGGAAAGATAAGTATCACAACAGTACAACAACCTTATGGACCAAAAAGTGAGTCTGTGGCGAGCATTGGTATTTCACTTCAAGCTGGAGCAGAAGAACCAGACTGGAAAGTACATATCCCTAAAGCAAATATAGATGCTGTCATTTCTGCATTGACTGAAGCCAAAAAGAGTTTATAGAAAGAGATTATGAAAAAGAGTCCATTAAGCTCTTTTATTCGTCATGCATCATGACTTTATACTGGTCTAAAGCTCTTTGCATGAGGGCTTTATCTGGTATTTTTCTTCCTGCTATATATCCTACAATTTCTCCAGTGTCATCTAGTTTTGGTTTTATCCATACAACTACAAGATAGTATTTACCTTCAGCAGTCATGTTTTTAACAAAACCCTCCCAATAATCACCACCCTTAATCGTTTCCCACAAGCCTTTAAAAGCAGCCTTAGGCATATCAGGATGTCTGTTTATGTTGTGAGGAGAGCCTATAAGTTCTTCTTTGGTGTAGCCTGTAAGTTCCCTAAATTTGCGGTTGGCATAGGTGATGATACCCGCTTTGTCGGTTTCTGTTATCATCACGCCACCATCAAAAGGTACCTCTTCATCAAGAGGTTTTGGTTTAGTAATTTCATTTCCTGTGGCTATGTTTTTTATGATTTGACTCATCTTATATCCTTTTATATATGGAACTATATAACTATAAAATAATTATAGAAATGATAGAAGGGCATCTTAGAAATTTTTTATTGTCTAAAATGCCTATTTGAATGTATCTGAAAATGAATATAAAGAGGTACTCGATATATTGGTAGCCGGGCTAACTGCTTGAGTCCCACATAGCTTTCTGTGCTTACCTCACGATAAGTTTAGCTTTTTCAATAACATATAATGCATGATGATATCAATCTTATGCTTAGTACACAATAAATCAGAATATTTCATAGCAACTTTGGTACAATACGATATTAGATTATAAGGGGTATTTTTGTCTATCACAGAAACTATAAAATCACTCATACAAGAGCGTATCTTAGTCATCGATGGAGCTATGGGTACGCAGATACAAGACCTTGAAGTAGCAGCTGAGGCATGGATATGTGATAAAGGTAAAGATCAAGAAGGTTGTAATGAACTTCTCATAGATACAGCACCAGAACTGCTTAAGCGTATACACATGCGTTACGCTATGGCTGGAGCTGACCTCATAAAGACAAACACCTTTGGAACCATGCCTTGGGTACTAGATGAATACCAAATGGGAGAACGTGCTTATGAACTCTCTAAAAAAGGTGCAACTCTCGTAAAAGAGATATGTGACGAGTACTCTACCCCAGAACAGCCTCGTTTTGTATTAGGTTCTATAGGCCCAGGGACAAAACTACCAAGTTTAGGACACATACATTATGATGAGATGTTTGAGGGCTACAAGATATGTGCCGAAGGTCTCATAGATGGTGGATGTGACATATTTTTACTAGAAACTTGTCAAGACCCCTTACAGATAAAAGCAGCCCTTCATGCTTGTGAAGCTGCCAATGAAAGTAGGGGTGTAAAACTGCCTATCATGGTGTCTGTGACCATTGAGCTTAGTGGTTCTATGCTTATAGGTACAGACGCGGCAACCATCGTGACTATACTAGAGCCCTTTGACATACTCTCACTTGGGTTTAACTGTGGTACAGGGCCAGACCAAGTCAAAAAACATTTAAAAACACTGGCTGAACTCTGTAAGTTTCCCATCTCTGTACATGCCAATGCAGGACTGCCGCAAAACCGTGGAGGCTACACCTACTACCCTATGGGACCAGATGAATTTACAGACAAACAGTTAGAGTTCACTGTCTTTGATGGTGTGAGCTTTTTGGGTGGCTGTTGTGGTACAACGCCTCAACACATACAAGCACTTAAAAAAGCTGTAGGGGCTATGAAGCCTAAAGAACCAACGGGTAGCATAGAACCAAGCATCGCTTCACTTTTTAACTCGACAGAACTTTTTCAAGAGCCTGCACCTTTGCTTATAGGTGAGCGTTCTAACTCTACGGGATCTAAGGCATTTAGAGAACTCATTATAGCTTCTGACTATGAGGGTACTCTCACAGTGGGACAAGCACAAGTACGTGATGGTGCTCACTGTCTAGATGTCAACGTCGAGTTTGCAGGGCGTGATGGTGCGAAAGACATGAAAGCCATTATGGAGCTGTATAACCAGAAAATACCTCTACCACTCATGCCAGATGCCACTCGTGTACACACGATGGAAGAGGGGCTTAAATGTATAGGCGGGAAGCCTATCATCAACTCGGTTAACCTTGAAGATGGCGAAGAGAAGTTTCATGCCATTTGTAAGTTAGCTAAGAAGTTTGGTTGTGCCTTGGTGTGTTTGACCATCGACGAAGTGGGTATGGCTAAGACCAAAGAGGACAAAGTTACCCAAGCAGAACGTATGTATGACATGGCGGTAAATGGTCATGGTATAGACCCTCGAAATCTCATCTTTGATACACTTACTTTTACCGTAGGCTCTGGAGATTTAGAGTACCGTGACGCCGCGATACAAACCCTAGAAGCCATACGAGAACTACATATAAGACACCCTGAAGTAGGTTCTACTTTGGGTCTGTCTAACATCTCTTTTGGGCTAGATGTTAATGCACGGCGTTACCTAAACTCTGTGTTTTTACACCACTGTTTACAAGCAGGTTTAACGACAGTTATCATCAACGTCAAGCACATCATACCACTGGCTAAAATGTCTGATGAGGACAAAGCTATCTGTGAAGAACTACTTTTTGCTCCCGATGAGCAGTCTTTGTTTAAGTTCATAGACCACTTCTCAGACGTAAATATAGATGAAGAAGCCAATGACGAAGAGTATGAAGCCATGAGTGAAGAAGAGAAGATAGCAAGACTCTTACTCGATGGTGACAAAGAACGCATGATACCTCTGGTAGAAGAAGCAAGACACAACATAGAACCTGACCGCATCGTAAATGAGATACTCATAGATGCTATGAAAGTAGTAGGTGAACTCTTTGGCTCTGGGCAGATGCAGTTGCCGTTTGTACTTCAGTCAGCAGAGACTATGAAGACCACCGTGGACTACCTAAACCCACACCTCACAAAACAAGTAAAAGACACAGACACCACACTAGTCATAGGTACAGTACGTGGTGACGTACATGATGTGGGTAAAAACCTTGTAGACATCATACTCTCAAACAACGGCTTTAAAGTAGTCAATGTAGGTATAAAAACTGACTTACAAGAGTACCTAGACGTAGTAGAAAAACAGTCCATCCAAGCCATAGGTATGTCAGGACTACTTGTAAAGTCTACAGCTGTCATGAAAGACAACCTAGAAGTCATGGCAGAGATGGGTATGACTATCCCTGTGCTTTTGGGTGGGGCAGCACTTACACGTAGCTTTGTAGATGACTTCTGTCGTCCTATCTACAAAGGGCCTATCTTTTACTGTAGAGATGCCTTTGATGGGGTAATTTCTATGAGTCGAATAGAAAAGTACAATGAAGACATAGACAACGGTCTTGAGGTAGAGCTAGACACACGTATGGCTGGTGATATGAAAGAGCGTGAAGAGAAGGTCAAAAAGAAAGTAGTCATCCCTCCTTTTGATCAGATAAAACTACCCGAACGTGAGCCTGTTCCTACACCTCCTTTTTGGGGACGACGTGTACTGCAAAAAGAAGACCTAGACTTGGAGATGATATTTAACTGGGTAAACCAAAGAACGGTCATCAAGTTTCACTGGGGTTACAAGTCTAAAGGTATGAGCAAAGAGGAGTACCAAAAACTCCTAGACAAAACAGTCTACCCTGCGTATGAACGTCTTAAACGTGAGTTCATAGACAAAGGGCTGTTTGAGCCTACCATCATCTATGGTTACTACCCTTGTAGAGCAGACGACCAAGACTTGTATATATTTGATGAATCAGAGGGATGGAATGTCGATGCCAATGCAAGTAAAGCTCCTTTTGATGAGGTAAAAGACAAAGCCGTAGGAAAGTTCAACTTCCCACGCCAAGGACGAAAACCTCACCGTGCATTGTCTGACTTTTTCCACCATGACAGACATGACATCATCCCTCTTACTTGTGTGAGTGCAGGAGCGAAGTTTTCAGCCTATGAAAAAGAGCTCTACGATGCAGGCAAATACCTAGAGTACAACATGGTACACGGTTTTTCTGTAGAATTAGCCGAAGCCCTAGCAGAAGTAGCCCACAAACAAATACGCCTAGACCTAAACATAGCAGACAACGAGGGTAGTTCTTTGCGTGATGTACGCATGAACCGTTATCAAGGTGCGAGATACTCTTTTGGGTATCCTGCTTGTCCTGACTTAGAGCAGAGTCGTTTGATATTTGATTTGCTCAAACCTGAAGAGTTTGGCATAGAACTAAGTGAGACCTTCCAGATACACCCTGAGCAGAGTACTACTGCCTTGGTGGTGCATCATCGGAAGGCTACGTATTATGCGGTGTAGAATATGAAATTCCCACTAAAGGACGACAAGTTCAATAGGTGGGCTTTAAGAATAATAAATTTCTATGTTTGGTTAATATTTGGGATAGGTATGGTATGGTTTATGTCTTACCGCCCTGATGTAAAACAACTTATTGGCACAGTAACATTATTGGTTGGTGCTTTTGTACTTATTCTCCCTAAAAAATTAATCAATATAGAATATTCGGTATATCTATCATTATTATTTTACTTAGGAATGTACTTATCTTTTTAACTCGTTATCACGTTGCACGTAGTAACGCATATCAAAAATTAAACACAAAATAAATCCCAAACGTTCCGACGCACAGCATCGGAACGAGAGGTAGTTTTTCTCGTTACACCAGTCCTCTGGTGTAATGCATAGTCTAACTTGATAAAAAGTGACAGTCATAAATACAAAATGACTTATATGCATTCCACCTCAGGAGAGGATGGAACGAGGGAACTTTAACTCGTTACTACGTTGTACGTAGTAATGCATTTTAAAACTTGATTACAAAATAAATTTCTTATCATTAGCCCTTACGGCAAAATATTGACAGTATGTATATTGTCTTATGTACTGCATGGCAATTGCACCCTACGGATATTTGGGACATAAAATTTACATGTATCATACTCTCAATATGAAAAATTGTGAAGAACACCATATGTTGTGGATTTATACAGATTATATTAATTACTACCAAAAAATGTTACAATAAATATATATAGTATAGAAGGAAGGGAATAATTAAATGAAGTATATATTGATTTTAGGTATATTTTTTATGTATAGTTATGCTGATGTAGAATGTAGTCACTTTCACACGGCTAAGCAAGCAGAAGGATATTATAAGAAGAAACTTATAGGTTATAAGGGATTGATTCCTGATGATAAAGGAAAGGTTTGTGCCTATTTAGATGATAAACTATATGTTATGAAACGTCATAAAGGTGGATATAGTGATTATTCCCATCGTTTATTAACTAAATATGATTGTGAAAAACTGATACAAAAAAGTTTAAAACGAGATGGCAATTCTGGATTTGAATACTCCTGTTTTGATAAAGTTACGAAACCAAAAACACCAAGGAAGAACAAGGCTTCAGGAGTTAGGTTTTAAGTAGCTAGTATTAACATGTTACCACATTAGAGTTGGTAACACATATCAAAACTTGATTATAAAATAAACTGTTTCTCGTTACACCAGTTCTCTGGTGTAATGCATAGTCTAACTTGATAAAAAGTGACAGTCATAAATACAAAATAACTTATATCCATTCCACCTAAGGAGAGGATGGAACGAGGGAACTTACTAGCCATTTCACCCCAAAAGAGGTTGGAATTTTACTAGTCTTTAACTCTTGTAAAGTACGTAAAAGCACCTAGGACTATGTCACCCATGAGCCACATGCCACCAAGCATACCCATACCCATATTTGCAGCGAGTTTAACAATGTAGCTACTTTCTTCAGTACTACTCATACCCAGATACATCATAACTGCCATAAATACATTAAATGCGATAAACATCCATTTAAAACTTGTTCCCATAAATCCTCTTGATTGTTGTTCCATGATTTTTCCTTGTTTAAATATGTCGCTATTTTAGCATGAATCCTCTATAGAGACACTTGAAGTGATTTATGGTTGTTTTCCTCTACCATGTAGCATGTTTGAAATCAACCCTTGTTCCTCTCGTATATCTGCAAGTACAACACCTGATATGTGTAAAGGCACAAACACAAGCACTCCATAGAAAAAGACAAATTCATGCACTTCTTTGATGTCGTGTGCAAGTTCTTTACTGAGATTTAATGTTTCGTAAAAGTGTATAGTCAGCCCTGAGATGCTCATGAAGAGTATGAGAGTGTAGATGCCTATGTAGCTAAGGGTTACAAGTTTTTTATGTAGTGTCTTAGAGCTAAAGTTTAGATAGTTTTGTTTGCCGCTGTCTGTAAAAAAGAGGACGATACGCCACAGTACCAGTGCTGCTAGAACATAGCCCAAAAGTATGTGCCACTCCCACATGGGAGCTCGTACAGCTTTGGCTAAGACTTTGGCTTGTGCCTCGGTGACACTTAGGTCAATGTTTGCTAGTTCTTGCGTGAGTATCTCAGAGTTAGCTCTCCAGCTTAAAAAGGTTTTACGTAACAAAACTGTTCCCATAAGTCCTAACACAACTAAAGCATGTATCCAGTGCCATAGCCTAAAATTTAAACTCCATTTGTGCATCTCTTATCCTTTTGATGTAGTATATGATATATTATATCACTAAAAAAGAAAGAACACTATGGACATAGAACTAGGAACATACAAACATTACAAAGGCTCACTCTATGAGGTACTAGGAACGGCACGTCACTCAGAGACAGAAGAGTGGATGGTGGTGTATAAAACTTTGTATGGGGACTTTTCTACTTGGGTGAGACCTTATGATATGTTTACATCAACGGTGGAAGTAGAAGGTGTGATGGTGGCACGTTTTAAAAAGGTACATGATGGAGTGTAGTTACTGCAAACATAGCGTTGAAAAAGGCATAAAGGCCTGTCCTTACTGTGGAACACTGAACCCAACACAAAACACCAAAGAAGCTTTAGTGTGGACAGTGGGGATGATACTTTTCTTTGGGGTAGTCTATTATCTTTTTAACTAGTGACCCCTTTTGCTAGATACCTTCCATCACCCTTGCTTCAAAACTCACAAGTCTCTCACCTGAAAACTTGAAAAACAGCTCTATAGGTCTACAACAGACTTCACAATCTTCTATATAGTCTGATGCTTCTTCTGTGTTGTCCAGTATCATAGAGATGCGTTCCCAGCAGTAGGGGCAAGTAAAAAAGTGTTCCATTATCTGTTCTCCTATGATTTGTTTTTGTTACTAAAAAGGTTTGTCAGCCAAGAAGGTAGCATACAAAAGTTGTCACACCCACCATTTTTGTCACACTGTGTAAGGCGTATGTTTCTTAGAAGTAAAAATGCAAAGCCAAATGCAACAAACAGTGTCAATGCACCTGTAAGATAATCACCATACATAAAATGTTGAATGCTCAGGGCAAGCATAACTAACGTAACTATAAGACACATAAATATTCCTTAGTTTTTATGGGATTATACTATACTTCTTTTTATTCTATCTATGGAGATTTTATGTCAGCAATCATCGAACACTTTCAAACCATCACGCAAATACCTCACTGTTCTAAAGAAGCAGATAAACTACTAGAGTTTTTAGTAAACTTTGCAAAGAGCAGAGGCTATAGCGTAGAGGTAGATGAAGTAAAAAACATCTACATATACAAAGGTACACCGACCTTATGTCTACAAGCACACTATGACATGGTCTGCATGGGGAAAGCACCCGTTTTAGAGACTTACATCGAAGACGGCATCATGAGAGCAAAAGACAGCTCACTAGGAGCAGACAATGGCATGGCAATAGCCATGATGATGCAAAATATGGATGAGGGCTTAGACTTAGAGTTTCTACTCACAGCAGATGAAGAGATAGGACTCATAGGGGCGAACGAAGTAGCCTTTGACTTGAAAGCCAAATATATGCTCAACCTAGACAGTGAAGATGAAGCAGAAGTGTATATAGGCTGTGCAGGTGGGGCAGACTTGGTAGCGTTTAGAGAGGACAGCTTTGTGGAAGGTACAGGTACGTGCTATGAAGTAGCAGTTAAGGGACTCACAGGTGGACACTCAGGTGTGGACATAGATAAAGGTATCCCTTCTGCCATAAAGGTACTGGGTAAGTACTTGGTAGAAAATGATGTGACTGGGCTAGCAAGCATCTATGCAGGAGAACGTCGTAACTCCATCCCTGCAAATGCTGTAGCCATAGTACGAAGCCAAAAAGTCCTTGAAGATGATGGTGATGTTAAAGTAAGAGTCCTAAAAGAATCTCCTCAAGTACTCAAAGAAGGCGAAAAGGTCATCAAGTTCATCGATGTTTTTCAGCATGGGGTGTTGGGTATGAACGATGAACTAGGTATTCCAAGTATCAGCATAAATCTAGCCATCATCACCGCAGATGAAAAAGGTGGGGTGCAGATGGAAGCGTCAGCTCGTGCTATGAGTGTAGAGGCTCTGAATTATCTCACTGAGTCTACTACAACACTTTTTAACTTTTATGACTTTAAAGTGGAAGTCCAAGACAAGTACCCAGCATGGAAACCAGACATCTCAGAGTTTACTAACCTTGTGAGTGAAGAAATGAAAGCAGTGTTTGGGCGTACTAAAATGATGGCTATCCATGCAGGGCTTGAGTGTGGTGTTATAGCAGAAAAGTACCCTGATATGAAGTTTGCTTCTATTGGGCCTACCATACGTTACCCACACTCTACACGAGAAGAGGTAGATATAGAATCTGTTGAAAGAACCTATGAAGTGCTACTTGGGATTATAAATCGTATTTGATGATATACATCAATTTCTTTAGTCTTAAGTAGGAGTAAAATAAGGGTATAACCATACAAGGACAAATATGAAGACAATATTCCAAGATTTAGATTATCTCAAAAAAGAGATAAAAGATAAAAAATCAAAAAAGATACTCGAAGAGTTAGAACAAAACATACATTTACTTAAAACAAAAAGTGGACTTTCTCAGCTCATGGGCAAAAAGAAACTGGCTAAGATTACGAAAAATGTTGAGTATGAAAATGAACTAAAAGAGCTTCAAGTTGAACTTATAAAACTACAAAACTGGGTCTACGAAAATAAAAAACGTGTGATGATCATCTTTGAAGGGCGTGATGCAGCAGGTAAAGGTGGGTCTATCAAACGGTTTACACAGTACTTGAACCCTAGAAAATTTAGGGTTGTGGCACTGCAAAAGCCTACAGAAGTTGAGACGGGGCAGTTTTATTTTCAGCGTTATTTTCAGCACCTTCCAAACCCAGGAGAGATTACCTTCTTTGACCGTTCTTGGTACAACAGAGCGATAGTGGAGCCTGTATTTGACTTTTGTACGCCAGAGCAGTATGAAAAGTTTATGAAAGAAGTCCCTGAGATAGAACATGCCATTATGGATGATGGAATTATACTTATCAAATTGTGGTACTCCATCACCAAAGACAATCAGAAAAAAAGATTTAAAGAGCGTATGAGTAACCCTTTGAAGCATTGGAAATTAAGTCCTGTAGACCAAAAGGCACAAGAGATGTGGGACAAGGTCACGCACTTCAAAGAAGAGATGTTTTCACGTTCGCACACTAGTTATGCACCATGGATTATAGTCAACAGCAATGACAAGAAAAAAGCCAGGCTAGAGTCCATACGTTATGTACTCTCTCGCATAGACTATGAAGGTAAAAAAGATGCTAAAATAAATCTACGGCATGACCCTGAGATAGTAGAACGTTACCATAGACGTTCACATGATGAGCATTAAACCTTAAAAGTCTGAGTGGTCTTACAGTGGGCTTCCATAAAGCATCCTCCACACTCTGGCTTAAGAGCCTTACATTTGTACCGACCAAATAAGACCATAGCTTGATGCAGTAAATGCAACTCAGTTTTAAACTTTTTAGTGAGTTCTTCTTCACACTTTATGGCAGTCTTGGCATCGCTTAGTCCTAGACGGTGAGCTACTCTGTAAACATGTGTGTCTACCGCCATGAGGTTTGCACCTGCGTATTCTATCATGACGACGTTGGCTGTTTTTTGCCCGACACCTGCGAGTTTGACGAGTTCGTCTCGTTCAAGTGGTATCTCAGAACCATAGTTTTCTATGACTGACTGTGCCATCTTTATGAGGTTCTTGGCTTTGTTGTTAAAAAAAGAGCAGGTGTTGAGGTAGGACTTGACTTCATCTAGGTCAGCATTGGCAAGGCTTATGGGGTCTGGGTATTTTTCAAAAAGTGCAGGGCTTATGATGTTTACACGTTTGTCTGTACATTGTGCAGAGAGCATAACTGCAATGAGAAGCTCATAAAGGTTAGTGTAGTTTAATTCAGTCAGTGAGTCTGGGTATTGTTCCAAAAAGATTTGTTTTATCTCTTCTATCTCTTTCTTGGTTGCTTTTTTAATTTTTGGTGTCTTTTTTACTGTTTTCATGCGTTTAAAACCTTGCTCTAATGAAATAAGAATAAAATAATATCACATTAATGAATGATTTACCCAAGAGGGATATACTTCTTGATAAATTATCACACTTTTAAGGAATATAAAATATGTTAAAACTCGCAAAAACTTCACTACTGGCTCTCTCAATCATCACTTCAGCAGCATTGGCTTCTGACATTTTAGTCACAGTAAATGGTAAAAACATTACTAAGCAAGATGCACAAACATTTGTAAAATCACAAGCACCACAAGCAAACTTTTCTGAACTCAAACCCGAAGAACAAAAAATGATAACGGACAGACTTGTTGAAAAACAGCTCTTCACAGAACTCGCAGCCAAGGAAGGTATAGACAAAAAGCCAGAATTTCAAAGAAATATGGACAAAATTAAAGAAGAACTTCTTGTAAACATGTGGATGAAAGAACAGTTGGACAATGCAGTCGTTAGTGACTCAGAAGCAAAAGAGTTTTACAAAAAAAATGCTGCACAGTTCATGGGTAAAGCTACGATGCATGCGAGACATATTTTAGTAGATGCAGAAAAAACAGCACAAGAAATCATTGACACTTTGAAATCACTCAAAGGCGAGGCGTTGAAAACTAAGTTTATGGAACTTGCAAAAACAAAATCTACGGGACCTTCTGGACCAAAGGGTGGAGACTTAGGAACATTTACAAAAGGTCAGATGGTACCCGAGTTTTCAAAAGCAGCATGGGCACTTGAAAATGGAAACATTACAACTGTACCAGTAAAGACACAGTTTGGTTACCATGTTATTTATCTGGAAACAAAAGAAGATGCAAAACCTATCGCGTATGAGACAGTGAAAGACAAAATAGTAACATCACTAAAACAAAAACAGTTTGCAGCGAAAATATCTGAAGTAGCCAAAGAACTCAAAAGTAAAGCCAAAATAGTTTCTGTAACAGAAACAGCTACAGAAACAAAAAAATAATTTTAAATATTACAGGAAAATACTATGAATAAATGGCTACTTTGTATGGGTCTTTCACTTGGATTGTTATCAAGTAGTGTATCTGCTGATGCATTAAAAAATTCTTTAACAAACATCATGAAAACGGATGACTCTGTACCTATGGTTGATTTGAGTAATATCAACCTAAATGCAAAACCAAAACCTGTAAAAAGGGTAATTAAAAACAGGTCTCCGAAGACAGTAGTAGGTACAGTAAATGTCCATAAAATCATCAAAAAAGATGCTGATGCCTATTTGGCGAAACGTACAAAAGGCAAGGTAACAAACTATGATGCTATGCCAAATAAGCAAAAGAAAATGCTTCTTCAGGAGATAGGTCTTCCTTATCTGGCGTATGACATGGCGATGAAAGAGTTGACTAATCTTGAAAAAGAGAGTGTTCTAAACCGTACATGGATGCAAAAAGAAGCACGAAAGATAGAGATAAAAGACATTGATGTAAAAAGAGTATATAACCAGATGAAAATGCAAGCAATAGATGCAAATAGCACCAAATCAATTCCTCCATTTGAAGCGATTAAAGAAAGACTTCATGTTCAGATGATTGAAAAGCAGATAATGTCAAAACTCATGCAAGATGTACAGATAAAAGTTGCAGAATAAGTGCTTAATCTGTTTTTCTAAATCAACTAGGTAAAATACACCTCATAATTATAAAAGGAAATCAAGAATGACAAAATTTCTAACACTCTTAGGATTAACAGTTGCACTGACGACTACTGCAGTTGTAGCAAAAACAGCAGGTACAGTAAATGGTATGATTATTACCGTGGAAGAAGCCAATAAGGCACTTAAAGTATTGACCAAAGGTAAAGATACTTGGGGGACTATCCCTGTTGAGGGTAAAAAACAACTTATTCAGATGATGGCACCGGCTAAACTTGTCGCTGCTAAGTCTAAAAAAGCTTTAACTGCTAAAGAAAAAGAAGCGGCACTTGCAGGTTTTTGGATGCAGAAAAAAATGTCTGAAACAAAAGTGACAGACAAAGAAGCTAAAGCAATCTATGACAAAATGAAAGCTGCAGCTAAAAAAGCAAAGTCAAAACAACCCATTCCCGCATTTGATGCAACGAAAAACAACATCAAAATGCAATTGGCTCAAGAAAAAGTAGTCGCTAAGCTCATGAAAAATGCAAAAATAAAAGTAAAATAATGTCCACAAAAGTTTTAGATGTACTTGATGCAGGTGTAGTAACAGGCGATAACCTTCAAAAGTTGTTTAAAGTAGCTAAAGATGAAGGTTTTGCCTTACCTGCGGTAAATGTTGTGAGTACCTCCTCGGTTAATGCTGTACTCGAAGCGGCTAAAAATGTAAACTCTCCTGTCATTGTCCAGTTTTCTAACGGTGGTGGTGCTTACTATGCAGGTAAAGGTTTACCTTCTGATGTGGCAGCAGTGCTTGGGACTATTTCAGGGGCTCAACATGTACATACTGTAGCCAAGGCTTATGGGGTGCCAGTAGTACTTCATACAGACCATGCAGCAAGAAAGTTACTTCCTTGGATAGATGCACTTTTAGATGCAAGTGAGGCACATTTTAAAGCTCATGGAATACCTCTTTTTTCTTCACATATGATAGACCTTTCTGAGGAACCTATAGAAGAAAACATTGCGACATGTAAATCTTACCTTGAGCGTATGTCTAAAATGGGTATGACACTAGAGATAGAGCTAGGAGTGACTGGTGGAGAAGAAGATGGTGTGGACAACACAAACATCGACAACTCACTACTTTACACACAGCCTGAAGAGGTAGCCTATGCCTATGAAGAGTTGATGAAAATTTCACCCAACTTTACCATAGCAGCGTCATTTGGAAATGTTCATGGGGTGTATAAACCTGGGAATGTTTCGTTGACACCCAAAATTTTAGATAACTCACAAAAGTTCATCCAAGAGAAATACAACACAGTTGAAAAACCTGTAGACTTTGTCTTTCATGGTGGTTCTGGATCTGAGCTAGAAGACATCCGTGAGGCCATCTCGTATGGTGCAATCAAAATGAATATAGATACAGATACCCAATGGGCATTTTGGGATGGTGTACGTAAATATGTTGATGACAAAAAAGACTATCTACAATGTCAAATAGGTAACCCAGACGGTGAAGATAAGCCAAACAAGTCTTACTATGACCCACGTAAGTGGATACGTGCAGCAGAGCTTTCTATGGTAGAGAGACTAGAACGTGCATTTAACGACTTGAATTGTGTTGGACGTAACTAAACCTTCACCTACAGATAGTATCTCCTTTGAAGGTCACTCTTTTTACCTAAAAAGAGATGACCTCTTGCATTCAGATTTTTCTGGAAACAAAGCCCGTAAATTTCACTACTTTTTAAAAAATGATTTTCCTGATATTTCTAAAATTATTTCGTATGGTTCTGCACAGTCCAATGCGATGTATTCACTTTCTGTACTTGCAAAGATGAGAGAATGGGAGTTTGAATACCACGTTGACCATATTGCTGAATATCTGAAAAATTATCCCCATGGAAATTATAAGGCTGCATTAGAAAATGATACTATTTTCCAAATGAGGAATGAGGAATTAGGAATGAGGAATGAAGAGACTATTCTTTTCATTGAAGAAGGGGGGAGACAAAAAGAGGCTGAATTTGGTATCAAAATTTTAGCTCAAGAAATTATGGATTGGCAGGAAAAACAAAATATTAAAGTTTTAAATATTTTTTTGCCCTCAGGTACAGGAACCACAGCACTTTTTTTAAAGAAATCACTCCTCACTCCTCACTCCTCACTCCTCGCTAATGTGTATACTTGTGCATGTGTTGGAGATGATACCTATTTAAAAAAACAATTTTTTGAGTTAGAAAAAGAAGAAAAATACCATCCAACTATCTTGTCTTTAGATAAAAAACATCATTTTGGGAAACTTTATAGGGAAAATTACAAAATTTGGCTAAAATTACAACAACAAACGGGAGTGGTCTTTGACCTCCTTTATGACCCTTTGGGATGGCGAACATTGTTGGCACATTCTAGGATTTTTGAAAAGCCTACACTTTATATACACCAAGGTGGTGTGTTAGGTAATGAGAGTATGCTCCCAAGATATAAACGAAAATATAAGGATATTTTATGAAAATATTTTACAGCAATGACGACACCTTTGAAACAAACTTTAACGAGCTTTTAGAACGTGGTAAGATGGACATAGAAGGTGTAACTAACATAGTCTCTGGACTACTTAAAGAGATACAAACTGAGGGTAACACAGCACTTAAAGCACAGATAGCAAAGTTTGACAGATGGGAACCAAAAGAAGATGCTGAACTTCTCGTAAGTACCGATGATATGGCTAAGGCCTATGAAAACATAGACCCAGAACTTCGTGATGCCTTGCACCTTGCCTATGACCGTATAGAGTCTTACCACCAAAAACTTATGCCTAAAACATGGATGGATACAGAAGCAAACGGTACGATACTTGGTCAAAAGGTGACAGCAGTAGACAGAGCAGGGCTTTACATACCTGGTGGAAAAGCTGCATATCCTTCTTCTCTTCTTATGAACGTTATACCTGCACAAGTAGCAGGAGTGGAAGAGATAGTTATCTGTACCCCAGCACCTGACAATGAACTAAACGAACTACTCCTTGCAGCTTGTCACCTTTGTAAGGTTACACAAGTCTTTAGAGTAGGTGGAGCTTCTGCGATAGGTGCGATGGCGTATGGTACTGAGACCATCCCTAAAGTGCATGTGATTACTGGACCTGGTAACATCTTCGTAGCAACAGCTAAAAAGTTAGTGTACGGTGAAGTAAACATAGACATGATCGCAGGCCCTTCTGAGATAGGCATACTCGCAGATGAGACGGCAAGAGAAGACTACATCGCCATAGATCTACTTAGTCAAGCAGAACATGACGAGATGGCAAGCTCTATACTAATCACTACTGATGCTGACTTGGCAAACAGAGTGAGTGATAAAGTAGAAGCGTTCCTTTCTACGCTTAGTCGTGAAGAGATAGCAAGAAAGTCCATAGAAGAACGTGGTGCTATCATAGTAGCCAATAGTATGGAAGAAGCCATAGACCTCATGAACAATATAGCACCAGAACACTTAGAAGTCCTTACAAAAGACCCTATGGGCTTACTTGATAGCATCAAACATGCAGGTGCCATCTTCTTAGGTGAGAACACACCTGAGCCTATAGGCGACTACGTAGCAGGGCCAAACCATACGCTACCTACAGGTGGGACAGCAAAGTTTTACTCACCACTAAGTGTAGATAATTTCTTGAAGAAATCGTCTATTATTTCTATGTCAAAACAGGGGATGAAAGAAATAGGGGAACAGTGTGCGTTGATAGCGAACACTGAGGGTTTGACTGCACATGAGGAGAGTGTTCGGGTTAGGTTGAGAAGTTAAATGAGATTTTGGGAGGATTTATTAGTTGATATTGTAAAAACTGGAGTAAAATCTATTGCAAAAAAATCATTGAGTGAAAAAACATATCAACATACCTCTACCATCTTAACTGTAATTGCTTCAATATTAGGAATAGCAATGATAGGCTATTTCATTTTCTTTTTAGTGGCTTTTTGGGGATATAAAGGAGGCTGAAATGCCTTCTTATTTCATAGTTCCTTGTTGTTGAACTCCTATGGGTATAATTTAATAAACCTCTTTCCTATGTTTCACCTTCACAACTTCCACAGTCACAATCTCTTCTTCAATAGCATATATAATTCTGTAATCTCCAACACGTAAACGCCAAAAAGGCGAGAGATTACCCACAAGTTTTTTACCTGAGTATGGGTCGTCTGTAAGTGTAGTTTTCATTTTGGAGAGTATGCGTTTCTGCCAGGTCTTATCTATCTTTTTTAAGTCCTTTAAAACCTTGTCATCAATCTTTAGGGTGTAGCTCAAGTGCATTCTCCAACTCTTCAAGACTTATGAGGTTTCGGCTAGGGTCATTTTGACGTTTGAGTACTTCATAGTAGTCTTCCATGTCTTCTAGGTAGTTAGATAGGGCTTCTTTTACAAAAAAACTTTTGGAACGCTGTGTACTTTCTGCTAGTCTGTTAATGCGAGCTTCCATCTCTTCTGGTAAACGAATAGATAACATATGTACTCCTTTGTATGATATGTCATACAAGTATAACAAAATTAAAAGAATAAAGCAAAGAGTTGGATGTGTTGAACGATATATTTGAAATAACTGATTGTTCTCTGGTTACCACGTTGCACGTGGTAACCGATATTCCAATTTGACTCCCATTTTCACTATTTCCTGATGATTAAAATTTGTGTATGTGTTCCCACGCAAAGCATGGGCACAAGAGGGATTTACTAAATACAACACGATTAGTAGATAGATAGGTTTTCTGTAGGGTGTTGTCCCATGACAACACCGATAGTTGGCAGACAACAAAGCCAATGATTAACAAAAAGATTTGAATTAAAAAGGTGTTGTGAGGGCACAACACCCTACAAAAAAGACAGAACAATCTCCATAAAAGATAACTTATTATTGAAAATAAAATGATTGTTTATAAATGTAGTGGCGCGGTGGATGGGGCTCGAACCCACGACCCCCTGCGTGACAGGCAGGTATTCTAACCAACTGAACTACCACCGCGCATAAATGAAGAGCTATAATAGCTTCATTTTAAATGTAAGTCAACTTTTTACCAACAAAACAAGTTTTGCGAGCTGTCTGCTGAAGACTGTCACTGTATAAGTCAACTTTTTACTAACGAAATAAGTTTCGTGAGCCGTCTGCTGAAGACATTCTATCAATGGTGGTCGCTATAAGACTCGAACTTATGACATCTACCTTGTAAGGGTAGCGCTCTACCAACTGAGCTAAGCGACCGTATTTGAACTGTAAATTACCGTAAATAACTTTGGCGACCCCTAAAGGA
>Ga0256840_1001954_pt1 | contig 18650 bp, 19 predicted proteins | sample 355202metaG_FD_185969 | JGI IMG/M metagenome (GOLD analysis project Ga0256840, IMG submission 185969) | Hydrothermal vent microbial communities from Mid Atlantic Ridge, Atlantic Ocean - 355-202 | ecosystem: Environmental > Aquatic > Marine > Hydrothermal vents | place: Atlantic Ocean: Mid...
TCTCTCTCTACTATAACCTCGCCTAGTTTTTTAGCCATTGCATCTTTCTCGTGTGAGAGTTGCTCTATTTCTTGTTTATACTCTTTGACTACTGCACTCTTGTCGAATGCTAGTGAAGCATTAGATAAGAATTGTTTCTTCCAGTCTTGTAGGCTCTTTGGAAGCACTTCGTATCTGCTTGCAATCTCATTTAAACTTTTCTCTTCTTGTAGTACTTCAAGTACTAGTTTAGTCTTAAACTCAGCAGTGTAGGTTTTTCTTTTTCTACTCATCTGTTTATCCTTAGTTTTTCATTGCTTTATTTTAGCATTTTGGAATAAAACTTTTGCTTGCTTCGGTTCTTTTTGTTGGGGACATTATACTTTGTATCTTTAATTCAGTCCTCCCCTTAAACAAAATTATACTTATTATAATATTCAATAGGGCTTAACTTTCTTAGAACTGCTTATGACAGAGAATGATTATAATCATCAATAAATTATTTCTTAAATATATTTTACATAAACTCCTTCATATGCTCAAAATTATTAGACTGTATAAACTGAGTTTCTTGTGAAATTTCTTTAAAGTGCTCAGTTGCACATTTGATTTTTGCTTCTTCTGTATCTCTTAAGTCATCAGTAAATAGGCTTCCTTTACTTTCAACTACAAAATAAAGCTTCTCTTTATTGTCTTTTTCTATTAGAACAGCCCAGTCAGGGTTATATCCACCAAGAGGAGTGTTTATCTTAAACCAAGAAGGGAGTTTTGTGAAAAGTTTAACATTTTCATTTTCATTAAAAGACCTTACAAATCCTTTTTCTACATCTGAATCATAAACTGTATAGTTATAAATAGACTTGTTTTCTCTATTTTCAACCATATTTTTGGACAAGTATCCATAAAGCTCTTGGCTCTCGAAGCACTCTTGAGCAAAATAGGAGTCATTACCTATCTTCTGGTATTTAATCCCGTCAACGATAAATATGCTCATTGTTTTTTTGATGATTTTAATAGCCCCATCTATAAACTTTTGAGGATTATTTTTAAAGCTTTCTAACTTCTTACTTTTAATAAGTATATCTACAATATTTTGGCGTGTTAAATTTGTCTCATTTTGCAAGTATGTGATAATGTCAGGTAGTTCATAGTCAATAATCTCTACATCACTAAACTGCTCTGTAACACTCTCTAAATCAACTTCAACACCAACTTTTGTAATTTTATTTTTTGCTTTTGAGTAGAGATATTTGATTTTACCAATAGTAAGTTCATTCGCAATTTTCTGGGCACACTTATCGACTAAACTATCAATATCAAAATCGACCCTGTAAGTAGTTTTATATTTTACTTGTTCCCACAACTCTTTAAAGTCATCACTTAGTAAAACTTCTTTGTTTAGTGTCACAAGTTTTCTATCACTTGCATCTTTGATGTTTAAATTCCCTGCTATCTTCTTGATTACTGATGTTATATCAGCTTGCAAGTGTTGATACTCAGCAGGTACTTCAAAGTTGTCATTTTTTATATCTAATTTTAAACTATCTTGTATCTTGCCTTTTTTATCTATATAATCATTGTCTTTAAGGTACTCGTACATTGATTCACTGTTTTGAGCACCAAAGTATTCTGTTTCACCTTCAGCATTTAAAGTCGGTATATTTGCAAAAAAATGTTCTTCAATTACTCCAAACTTAATACCTTCCTCTTTTTCTATCTCTGCTTGTAAACTTTTAGCAAAATCTTCATAGCTTTCATTTGCCATAACTGTTAAAGTATTTACATAGAAGCCTTGAACTCTCTCTCCGTCTTGATTGACACAGATTCTAAGCCCACGACCTATCTCTTGTCTTTTTTTCATTACAGAGCTTGTTTCATTGAGCGTGCATATTTGAAAAACATTAGGATTATCCCATCCCTCTTTTAATGCACTATGTGAAAATATAAATCGTAATGGACTTGAAAACGACAGTAGCTTCTCTTTATCTCGCATAATAAGGCTAAATGTATCCTCATCATCTTTATTGCCTTTTAGTTCGCCTTTAGCAGAGAGTGAGCTATCTTTTAGCTTCCCTTTTTTATCAGCAGAGAAGTACCCATTATGAATTTTTGATACTTCCGTTGTCGTATCAACATCTTCCTTGTGCTTGTCACTCTCTGCGAGAAAAAGTGTTTTATATTTTCTCTTTTGACTTATCTCTTTATATGCCTCCTCAAACCATACAGCATATTTCCCTTTTAGTGCATTTCCCTCTTCATCATAGCTTCTATAGTTAGCAACTCTATCTATAAAGAAGAGACTTAAGACCTTGATATTCTTAGAGGTTAATCGCAACTCTTTATCTAAATGTTCTTCAATAGTTTTTCTAATTTGAAGTTGCTTGATACTATCATCATCAACATCCCCAACAACTTCGCCAATTCCTATGGTTTCATTATTTGAGAACTCTATATATTCATTCCCTTTTTCAATATAAATATCATTTATTGTATAGCCACTATATACATCTCTACCGTTAGAGAGTTCATATAAATCACTTCCATCTTTGATGGGTACAGCTTTTCTGCTTGTATTACCATTTTTCGTTATATCTATCTCTATTTTTGCACTTCTTGGATTTGCTTTTACACTGAGGAGTTTTATATATGCTTTGTTCGAACTATCATCAATTTTTACATTGGCAACCTCTATCTGCTTCACCAACTTTTGTTCATAGGCGTCAATACTATCAAGCTTATACATAAGATTAAACTTTTCAATATGTGTAGCACTGTATCGTAGCTTACAAATAGGATTTAGCTTCTCTATTGCCTCTTTCGCTTTTGCAGTATTATCAACACTTTGAGGCTCATCTATGATAAGCATAGGATTTGTCGAGGCGATAAAGTCTATAGGTCGTTCACCGTTTAGTCTATCATTTTGACGGTGGATAATATTTGCTTTTGTATCTTTACTTGGGTCTGTAAAGCTTTTTCTAAAGGCATCTATATTTATAACCATAATTCTTATATCGCTACTTGTAGCGAAGTCTCTTACTTGTTCTAGGTTGGAGCTATCATACACAAAATGGTCATAATTGACATTATCAAAGATAGACTTAAAGTGTTCAGTGGTTATATCAAGCGTCTTTTTTGTTCCCTCTTTTATGGCAATAGATGGCACAACTATTATAAACTTTGTAAAGCCATATTTTCTATTGAGTTCAAAAATTGATTTTAGATAAACATAGGTCTTTCCTGTACCTGTTTCCATCTCTACTGAAAAGTCCATACTATTTAGCTTCTTAGATTGAGGAAGTCCATTTTTTAGTTGAATATTTTGAATATTAGCCAATATCTCATCATCAAGGAGTTCAAGTCTATTTCCAATACCAAGTTCATTTTCAGTAATACCAAGAGTATCGCCTCTAACTTTTGACACAGAGAAGTTACTTTGACATATCTCTTGCCCTTCAAATATATCTACTATTGAGCTAATTGCTTTGTTTTGGTAGCTTAGATCACTTTCAAATTGTATTTTCATCTTATCCTCAAATATATTGTATTTATTTTATTTTTTCAACATATTAAATAAATATGCCGAAATTTATCTTATTTTTCAGCATATTATTCATTTATGCTGAAACTTTCTTTGTTTTTCAGCAATTTATATAACTGAATATTTATATAAAATTTACTTCTACCAATTTTTACACCCTTAAGCACTTCAATTTTTTCTAACTCTTTTAAATATTTAGATGCTGTATCTCTATGTAATTTCATACCATTTGTTAAAAATTCTATTTTTGTATAAGGGTGCACAAAAAGCATCTCAACCAAATCTTTACTATAAATCTTCGGTAGTGTAGTTTGAATATTTTTTGCTGTTTGTTCCATTAGCTCATTGATAGAATTAATCATTTTTATTGTCTCATGCGAGGTTTGCTCCACACCTTCGAGCATAAAAACTATCCACTCCTCCCAAGCATTTTTATCCCTTGCCTCTTGCAAAAGCCTATAATAATCAGCCTTATGTTGAATAATATAACGACTAAGATATACAATCGGTATCTCTAAAAGTCCATTGAGTACCAAATAGAGTATATTTATAATCCTTCCAGTTCTACCATTGCCATCATAAAATGGGTGTATAGACTCAAATTGATGATGAACAACTGCCATTTTTATTAGTGGGTCAACATCATCTTTGGTATTTATATACTCTTCAAGGTTTGACAAAAGTTCTTGTATCTCACTCTGATTTTGTGGTGGAGTAAAAACAACCTCACCTGTAGCTTCATTTTTAAGCACTGTTCCAGCTTGTTTTCTAATACCTGCATCATTGTTTTCTAAAATAGCTTGAATAGCTACTATGTCTCTAACAAGTAGTAAGTTGTGTTCTTTAACAAGTTTAAACCCTTTTTTCAAAGCTTTTGCGTAGCTATTGACCTCTTTTGTGGCTTGAGAGATGCTTGAAGTGTCAACAGCCGATTTATAAAGTTCATCATGAGTTGTAATGATGTTTTCTATTTCACTACTATCTTTTGCCTCTTGAAGCACCAAAGAGTTTATGATGATATTTTGGTTGGGTATAGTATTTGCCACACCATTTAAGTTTGCTAAAGCACGGTTAGCTGATATAGTTTTTTTTAGAATTTGTTTGGTTTCGATATCTACTTGCAGTGGTAGTTTTTTTATTTGCATGATTTACTCTCTTGCTTAAACCTGTCGAATTCGACCACTTTAAAACTACAATTTTTTGACTTTGCCATAACTATTCTTCCTCTTCATCACTATAAGGCAGTTCTAGAGCCTTAACATTACCAATAGCATTCCCTGCAATGCCTTTTATAGACCCATACATCCCAATTGTATTTTCAAGAACTTTTTCTATTTGCTTATCTCTTTGTTTCCAAATCCTAGCCATCGAGCGTTTTTCGGTTTCCAAATCACTTTTCATAGTCGTAAACCCTTCAACGATTGCTTCTACTTGCATACTAAACTCTGTACTTGTTAGATAACCATAAAGCAAACTCATTTTATCTGTTTTGTTCTCTTCACTTTTTTTAGCATGATTTATTTTAATAATACTCTCTCTTAAAACAGAAGATAGACCTTTAAACTCCTCAAAAGTACAAACCCACACGCCATCTACTAAGCCCATTCTATCTAGTCCTGATGGTAAAACTTGTGTAACTAACACACCAACATCTACACCTTTATCTCTCATATCTGCTTTAAATTTTTCTATCCAAGTTTTTTGAAAATCTTTTGTGCGTTTACTTTCATAGTAAATCTTTCCACAGTTTTGAACTTCTCTAGTATGCACAATTTGAATACAATCAGCACCCCTCGCACCTTTTTTGATCTCTTCTATAACATCAAAAGGATATTTATCTGCCAAATACTCTTCTATAGCCAACTCTTGAACTTCCCCTTGAAGTTGCATACTCCCTTGTTCGGCTTTTCTCTGGGCAATTTGCAACTGCTCTTGAAGCTGTTTGAGTTGCTCTTCTTTCTGTTTTAATTTTAACTCATTTTGCTCATCAGAAGCTTTTTGGATAAGTTGTTTTTCCTCTTGAAGTCTTTTTGTAAGAGATATTTCTGCTTGGGCTTGGACTTGTGAGGTTATCTCCTCTTTTTCTCTTTTAAGCTTTTCTATTTCTGCCTTACTTTTGTTAAGCTCTTTGACTTGATTTGACTTTTCATCAAGCTCTTTTTCTAGAAGTGCTATTGACTCACTTTGTTCTTCTACTAACTCTTTTTTAATACTCTCTTGAAGCTTTTGTTTTTCAACCTTAAGTTGCAGTTGTGTCGCTTTTTTCAACTCTTCATCAAATTTTTCTTGTTGTTCTTTTATGGCTTCTTGTTGTTTTTGCAGTTCTTCTTTTTGTTTTTGAAGCTCTTGTTCTTTTTTCTTTGCTTCCTCTTTAAGCTTTTTTTGTTCAGCTATATTTTTTTGTTTTAGTTTATCTTCTAGTTGATGATATAGTATCTCATTTACATCTATTTCTGTATGACAATTTGGGCATTTTATTGTTGTTTTAGTTGGCATTTTTAATTCCTATAAATTATATTTTCGTTCTCTCTTTTGAAAAGCTTCTTTCCCACCTTCAAGAATTTCACATACATGCTCTCTTATTCCCTGTTTTTTTAAGATATGCTCTTCATCTTCTTGCACAAAAGTATTTTCAAGAGAACCATTTATATACTCAAACTTAGGATTTACACTATCTGAGTTTTGATGTGCTACAATAACATTTTCAGAATCAGTTGAAACAACTAAATTGGAATTATGAGAGACTATAATAATCTGTCTTTGAAGCTTTTTTTCTTTTATGAAATCATTTAGTTCTTTATACACAGTTCTATTATCAAGATTATCTTCTGGTTGGTCAATTAAAATCGGGTCTTGTGATGAACTCATATGTAAAAATAGTTGGAAAAGAATTATTCCTTTCTTACCAGGAGACATCTGTCCAAGTTTATCTCTTCCTTGCATCAAGTCATACGATATTGTAAAGTAATTTTTAAAAAGGGATTTAATAATTTCTTCTTTTGTTTTAGATTGATTAAAACTAATTTCTCTTTGATTGTCCAAAATAATGTTACATATCGTTTGAATATAATTAAGATGTTTATCTTTATTGAAAAGATACTCATTCCCACTAAATCCACAATTTTCAAAAAGATTTTCCAAACTTCTATTCTTTGTTATATAACTACTGAAGTCTCTTTCAAAAAACTCTTTATTAAAAGTAACTTCACTTATTAAATCAATTGTATCAGATATATTTTTGTATTCTTCATGTTTTGTAACAATCTCAGAATAACAATTAAATAAATTTTGATAACTATCAAAAATAGCTTGAATATTAACTAATCCCTTTTGATATACTATCTCTTTAAGTTTCAGTTCTATGGATGTAACTTTATCTTGTTCTTTGGATAATTCTTCCTCTTTAGCTTTTAAAGTATTTAAATTTTTAATTTTTTCAATTAATGGATCAAGGTATACATTATTTTGTTTTATTGTATTATTTATCTGTTCTATTTCGGTGTCAATATCAGTTGCTACAAAAGGATTTCCATTCAAATATTCATCTAAAGAAGTATTAAGTTTTGCATTAATTTGTTCAATAGTAGTAGCTACTAAAGTTTTAAGCTCATCTTCTTGATAATTAAATTTAATATCACTAAATTCTTCATCTATGAATGCAGGAATTTTTCCCTTAATTTGATCTAATTTTTGATTTAGATTATTTAATAATTCTTTTTTCTTATTTAATATATCTCTACACCCGACAATTTCTTTATTATTTTGCTGTAGTCGCTTATAAGTAGATACTTCTTCCTCTGTAAATCCTGCTGTAGCTTTTAAAGTTTCCAAATCAGACTTTATATTTTCTATATTAACTTGAATTGCTACTTTGTCACCTAGTTGGTTTAACTCTTGAGCTAAATTATTTAACTTCTTCAAGTTAGCAAAATATTCTCTTATTCCATTATCAATCTTTTGCTCATGTTCTAATATCTCTTTTTGCTTAGAATCTATAAAGTCACTATATCCATTATTAGTTTTTAATATATCATCAATCGTTTGCTTAAAGTCTTCGTTTCTACTTTTCTTTTCTGCCATATAATTTAGATACATTTGAGGTATATAAACTATAGGTCTTTTGTCATCTAGAGCAGATAACTTAGATACATGTCCATCAGCCCATTTTGCTTCCAATTCAAAAGATGGTAAATTATCATATGTTTGGAAACCTTCAATTTGAGAAATTTGATTAAACTTCTCAGGACTCATTACAGTTTTTGCCAAATGATATAATAATAAAGATTTTCCTGAAGATTTGCCACCTATAATAGAATTTAAATCTGGGCTTAGTCCAATAGATTGCTCTCCAAAAAAAGTACCATTATCAAATAGTTTAATATTTTCTATAAATTGATAAGTGTTTTTACTGAGAGGTATGCTTTCCTGTATACATACACGGCTTGGTTCATGCAATACCTGTCTTAGCCCTTCAAAAGTAAGATCTGATTTAATCCAAGTATATCTTTGTAAATCAGGCTCAAATAACTTATCAAAGTCATGAGCATCTGACCCCCATAATGTAGGCTTTAAACTTTTAAACTCTTGAATATATTCTGCTGATGACTCATTGTATTCTCCCAATCCCCACTTGTGTGTATTGGAATTACCACTAAATAAAAAATGTGATTTTTGTACTAATAGTTTTCTTTCATTATGGTCTTGTCCATTCCATGAGACTTGACTCAAGTCTTCATCAGAGGGTAAAACAAATACATATTTATTTTGAAAAACACTTTGTTTGGATTTTAAAACCTTTGTTATCTCACTATCATCTATTTTTAAATTATTAACACCTGTAAAATATGTACTTATATCACTTTTAAAATGTACATGTTCTGTTTGCAGTCGATGACCAAGTTGTTCAATATTATTTCTTGTTAACTTTCTCGTTTCTTCTCCATTGTCTGGTGATTCTTGATATACAAATGATAACTCATGTAAAAAATTATTTTCTATATCTTCAATAGATACATTATCTGAAAATAAAACATGAAAATTTATACCACTACCATTTATTAATTTTTTTAATCTAAATTCCACATTTGGAAAAATAAGAATTTTATTAATTCTTTCAATTTCATCTTCAGTAAATAATTCTTGCATTTTTTCTTGATTAGCTAAATATTCATTTTTTATATTTTTATACCCATCAATAGAACAATAATCTGTAATAGAAATTGCATATATACTTTTTTCTATGGCTTTTTGGAAAAGTTCTTTTATATACTTATCCCAATCACTTCCAAATCCATTATTTAAAATAGACTCAGGTGTATGTACATGTAAATCCCATTTTCTCCATTCTGAACCTCTTGTAAAACTCATATTATTCTCCACGCCCTACACACTCACAACTTCATCAATACCATACTGTTTTAGTATTTGTATTGCATTTGTTTTTACAATAGCATCTTTAAAGCTGCTATCTTTAAAAACTACTCTCATGGTTTCTGTTTCGTAACTCTCTTTTAGTTTTGCTATTTGCTCAACTATATCAGTTGTTATCTCTTCATCAAGGCAAACTACTAATGCACCGTAACCTATGATAAACACTTTTTTAGTGTCAATGATTTTTTCTTCAATAGGGAGAGTTAAGTCAAGTCCGTATTTTAGGAGTATCTCATAGAGTAAATCTTCACTTGTTCTCTCACTCTTGATATTTTCTACACCTTCAAGTAAATTTGTTTCAAGGTTATCAAAATCACTATCCCACTCTTTAATGTTTGAGCTATCAAGTTTAAATACTTTAAAGCCTATGTCTAAGTTTGAAAGGTTTTTATCTGGATTATCTTCAATTATCTTTTCTCCTGCTCTTCTGATTCGTTCTTTTCCTATTTCGCATATTGTTGAAAAATCTTTGCTTTCAATAGGCTCTGGAATTTGAACTAATATAAACTTTCTAAAACCTTTATCTATGGAGTTTAACTGCATTATTGAGTCTGCTGTTGTAGCAGAACCTGAGAAAAAATCTAAAATAACATCATCATTATCTATACTATGATTCATTAAAAATTTTATTAAATTTGTTGGCTTAACAGTGTAAAAAACATTATCTCGTCCTTCTAAAATATTAAATAATTTTTTTAATTCAATTTTAGCTTCATTATTTGGAAATTGCTCCAATAGACTTGATGGTTTGATTTTACCACCACCGTCTTTTTCATAATATTTTTTGTATATATTCCACTCACCATTTCTTTTCTGTTTAAATTCAAGTCTTTTTTCTTTAATTTCTTTTTCAAATCTATCTTTACCTATAAGCCATTGAGTCGTTATATTAGTTCCATCTGGCATTTTTATTGGATATATTAAAGTTTTTCTTTCATCTAAATTTGACTTCAAAGGTCTAGTATAATATTTTCCTCGTTCTTCTTTATACTCATCCTCTTCTTTAAATTTATCTTTTTCTTCATCAGGTCTATCCATTTCAAATGGTTTGATGCTTCCTGATTTGGAATACACTAAAATGTATTCATGCAAGACAGAATAAAATTTAGCATGTTTTCCTCCAGTGTATTTTTTTTTCCAAATAATTTCCCCTACAAAATTATCCTCCCCAAAAATCTCATCACAAAGCTTTCTAAGGTTAGCCACCTCATTATCATCTATGCTTATAAATATAACCCCATCATCTTTAAGTAGGTTTCTTGCTAATTTTAAACGCGGATACATCATAGATAACCAATCACTATGATACCTCCCATTTGTATCACTATTTGTACTTAGTCTGTTTCCCTCACTATCTACTTGATTTGTGACTTCAAGATAATTTTTGATATTGTCTTTGAAGTTGTCTTTATATACAAAATCTTTACCCGTGTTGTATGGTGGGTCGATGTATATCATCTTCACTTTTTTATGATAAGATTTTTGCAAGAGCTTTAGCACCTCTAGATTATCACCCTCTATGTAGAGGTTTTGTGTAGTGTCCCAGTTTTTGCTCTCTTCTTCACAAGGTCTAAGTGTTCCAGTTGATGGCGTTTGTGCTATTTTTTTAGCTTCTTGTTTACCATTCCAAGTGAAGTTGTAGCGTTCATTCTCTTGTGTTTTAAACTCTCCAAGCTCCTCTTCTAGTTTAGCAAAGTTAATTTTGCCTTCACTAAAAACTTCAGGGAAAAGCTCTTTTAATTTTTCTATATTTTCATTCACTATATTTAAACTTTCGCCATTTAACTTATTCATATTTTCTTACCTCTTGAAATTTTACTCTTTTTAGTGTATAATGTTTTTACAATTTCCTTCGGGACGCCCTCTGGTTTTGCTAGAGGGAAAACATCACACATCTAACAATTCCCTAAATCTAATTTTTAACTCACTAAATTCATCTTTTGAAATCATTCCTATTTTCTTTTCTAACCGTTTTATATCAAAAAGTTTTCCTTGAACTAAAAGTGCATTGCTTAAAGTGTCATTAAGTGTAAATGTAAAGAAAAAATTGCCCTCTTTAATTTGAGTGGATAAAGGTATCCCAAAAAAGATATTTTTATTAAATCGCTTTAATACAAGGACAGGTCTTGTGAAAAGTTTACTTTTTCCATTTTGCTCAAACCCCACATTTTCCCCGATGCAAGTCCAGTAAATTTCTCGCTCTTTTGGAATACTAATTTTAACTTTGGTATCAATTCTTTTTTTAACTTCATTCCATTCATCATATTTTTTCATTTAGTTCTCTTTTTTGTAATTTTCAGATACAATTTCATTCCTACAGTAAGTCCCTGCATGCATACCTGCTATATTAGACAGCCAATAGTGATTAACCAATTGGTTTCTCCTTAGCTTGGTTGTCAATTTCATATTTTACTCTTTAAATTTAGTAGTTTATCTTTCATTTGTTTAAGTGTTATGTTCATGTTTACCTTGTCGTTAAAGTTTGTCTCTTTTTTTATCTTGTTTTTTAGCTCTATTATTTTTGTTTCACATAGTGCTATTGCATCAAGTATAGCTTTTGTATCTTTATTGACTTTAAGAGTTCCACTATAGACAGAGGCATTAAATCCTATGATTTTATCTAAATAGCTGTTGTAAAAGGATAGAAAGTCTGTAAATGGATGGTTTTGAATCTCTAAACTCTCTAAAAAATCAAGTTCTAGCTTAGTGGTATTTGCTAAATCTATCCATTTTGTAAAGTATGTATCTTCTACAACTAATTTAGTGCTATCATTTTTGTTGATTCTTTTAGGGCTTATGTTTATACATAGTGAGTTTTCAAATATAAAAAATACAATCAGAGGGTATGGGATATTTTGAATAATTGTGGCTACTTGCTTTAACTTACTTTGATTTAGTATCTCCACTCTTATAAAAGCTATCTCTGAGTAATCATTATCTTCATCTTCAAATGTGTTTATATTGATGTTGTTTTTGTTTAGTAAGTACTCCAAGGTAATGCTTTGTATCTCACTACGAAGGATTTTTTTATCATTTGTTTTTAAAGAGAAATTTTCTATAAACTGTTTTTTGGTTAATCTTCTTCCTATTTTACAAGAAGATGGTAGTTTTAAGTTTTGTAGTACATCTTGCATTATTTTATCACCAAGTAAGATATAAGCTCAAAATCTTCTATGTTACTTATGCTGTCACTTGCAATAGTTGTCCCACCACGAGAAAAAAGTGAATCCATTCCACTCTCTTCTTTTTTTCCTATGATACTCTCTACTGCTTCTTTCAGTTGTGTTGTGTACTTACTCATATCATTATAATTATCTGTTTCATTCTCAAATAACTTCACTGCTTCACTCATAACTTCATCTTGTCCCATGCACAAGTTTTTATAAATATCAAGCATAGTTTTTGCACTAGTAAAACCTAACTTTATCTCATTTTCTTCATTGACATAAACTAAATAATAAGGCTCTAAAGAGTAGTTGTCGATATGCACTTCATTTTTTAAAAGCTTCAAACAAAATATAGTTCCTTTTTCTATTGCACCATTTGAGCTGTTTTGATTTAATACAACACTATGAATTCCAAGAGGACTTTTTTGAAGTTTAGCTTCATCAGTTTTAATATAACCCATCAAGTCCATTTTAAAATCATTTAGAGTAAGGTCTGTGATAGATATACCACCACTTACATCTTCAAGGTCAATAACTGTCTCTTGTAGCTCTTTTAACTGCTTTGCACGATATGAGAGGTCATTCATATCACTTGATGTTTGTGTATCTATGATGTTTTCTTCTCCAGTTGCAGAAACATCGAGTAAAACCATCCGTCCACTCACACGACTCTCTAAGTTGATATATTCATCAAGCTCCATATTTGCCCAAAAATTTACAAGCTGTATAGTTTCATTCGTAGAGCCAAGTCTATCTATACGACCAAACCTTTGAATAATTCTTACGGGATTCCAGTGAATATCGTAGTTGATTAAATAATCACAATCTTGTAAGTTTTGACCCTCACTAATACAATCAGTAGCGATTAAAATATCTATCTCTTTTGTAGCATCTGGGTCTGTTTTATCTCTACTTTTTGAGATAGGAGAGAAGTTTGTAAGTAATGAGTTTAAATCTTTGTGCTTTGTTGGAAGTGTTGTTTTGTTAGTTGAACTTCCTGTTATTAAACAACTCTCAACATCAAATTCATCTTTAGCCCATTTATGTATATTTTTATAGAGATACTCTGCTGTATCTGAAAATGCTGTAAAAATGATAACTTTTTTATTGTTTGAATTAAATGGATTATTGATTTTTTTCTTGATATTATCTTTTAAAATTTGAAGTTTATTATCTCTTATCACATCAACTTCAATGGAATCTGCAAGGAGTTCTTCAAGTTTATCTAAATCACTCTGAAGGTCTTGCTTCCATTTGATTTTATCCACATCTGAGATTAAAACTTTTACTTTGTTTCCTATGAGCTGTGAAGCATACTCATAACTCTCAATATCAACATCTACAATATTTGCCTCTTCATAGCTGCTATTCTCATGATTATCAATTAAATCTATGATTTCTTGATTTGTATCTATAAGTTTTATAAGTGTTAGTGAAAAAGAGTTTATAGAACTTTCCATTCTTTTGAGTAGATTTACTCTCATAAGGTGGATTAAGGAGTTTTCTCTGTCTGATTGTCTAAAGACTCTTCCTCCACCTAAATCAATGTCATATTTTTGTGCATACTCTTCTTGCCTGTGAGGATAAACATACTTTAAAGGGGAGTAAGCTGACAATGAGAGTTTTCTTATAGTTTTATTTATTTCACTTAGTGGAGGAAAAGAGTTTAATGTATCAATATCAGGCTTAAGAGTTATAGGCTTATTTCTTTGTGGAAACTTACCAATATCAGTAGTATCATAATACTTTTCAATGTGCTTTCTGCTTCTTGCTATGGTAATTAAATCAAGCAGTTTAAAGTAGTCAAAGTTTAAACTATCTAATAGTTTTGCTGTAGTTCGCTCTTTCTCACCAAGCTTCATCCAAGCATTAAATTTTGTTTGTGATTTTCTGAGTGTTTGCTCGATTGACTTAATACCTAAATCACAAAAGGCTTCATCATTAGCTTCTGTGATAAATGCCACTTGATTTTTCAAGTCATTGAGCTTGTTGTTTACAGGTGTTGCTGAGAGCATTAGCACTTTTGTTTTTACACCTTTTTGTAAAACATCTTCAAGTAGCCGTGCATATCTTGATTTAGTTTTCTTCTTTTTGTTTGTCGTACCACTGTTTCTAAAGTTATGTGATTCATCTATAACGATAAGGTCATAATTTTCCCAATTGAGTGTTGCAAGGTTTATCTCTCCACTCATACCTTTACTTCGAGTCAAATCTGTATGGTTTAGTACATCATAGTTAAATCTATCATTAGCTAATATATTTCTTTTGTCATTTATTGTGTAGATAGACCAGTTCTCTCTTAGTTTTTTAGGAGCTAAAACTAAAACCCTATCGTTTCTAAGTTCATAATACTTGATAACAGCAAGTGCTTCAAAAGTTTTACCAAGTCCTACACTATCTGCAATTATACAACCATTATACTTTTCTAGTTTATCTATGGCACCAAGAACACCATCTCTTTGAAAATTATATAATTTATTCCAAACGAGGGTATCTTTAAAACCTGTTTTAGTCCGTATGATTTTTTCTTCGTCAAGTTCACCAATGAACTCTTTAAAAATGTTGTAAAGTGTCATAAAGTATAAAAATTGTGGTGATTTATCGCTATAAATATCTTCTATCGCTTCAAGTATCTCTTTTTGAACATCTGCAACCATAGTTTTATTGTTCCAAATCTCATCAAAAGTAGCCAAAAATTCTTTTGTTGTTTGGGCATCTTTTGTCAGAGTATTCATAGCGAATGTGGAAGAGTTTGTGTATCCAAGACCAACTGAGGAAAAATTAGAGCTCCCAGCAATAGCTGTGTTATTATCAATATGATATAAATTAAATGGAATTGTTCCATTAGTTTTAACTTCTTTTGTTTGAACCTTGTCTCTTATCCAAGAAGCACATTCGCGTGCAATTTTTACTTGTTGCAACTGATTTTTAAACTTTATCTCTTCTAACTCGCCAGAAAGATAATTATTTGTGTGAGTATTTTTAAAAATAGGTGCAGTAAAAAGCAGTCTTAATTCTTTAATCTTAGTGAGTTCTTTTTTTAACTCTGCAAAGGCATAGATGGTAAAGTATCCTGAAATAATAGATAACTTACTATTTATTTCTATATTTTGTTGTAGTACATCTCCAACTTTACCATTTTTTTTATTATCAATTAACACTCTTTTTGCTTATCCTTAAGTTTAACTAAAATATTCTATCATATATTCAATAAAAGAAGATTAAATAGTTGATTTACATTTTTCAATATACAGATATTCTTTATGCCAATAAGACATAAAAGCTATATGTCTGGATTGCGTCTAATGTAGAGGTTTAACACTTTACTTCTTGATATTTTTATACCATTCATTTTTCTTATATACTCCAAGAGCCTCTAATTCACTACAATATCCCAAAAAGCTCATCCTCCAAAGCCCTCATCTCCTCTTCTAATTCAATCTTATTCACTTCAACAACCCCTTAGACAATCCAATCTGCTTCATTAACAATCTTTTGCGTGTATACTCTTTGAACTCCTCAACATCTTCATACATAAACTTGTCTATACTCATATCATATACCTCTAAAGCCTCTTCTATCCAGTGAGCTATAAGCTCCCAAACATAAATAACAGTTTTTGGGTTGTGGTTGCTATGAAAATGGTGATTGATCATAATACATGCTAGTTTCTCACTATTTTTAAAAACACGTAACAGACCTATACCAGATGCATTTTCAATCTCATATGTAAAGCCATACTTACATAAACAATAGCCTGCTATTTCTGCCTCTTTGTTTATGTCTCTTACTCCCTCTCTCTTTTCTAAAGCTCTCTCTTCGTCTGATATACATATAGAGTCATATATATCATCAAGCACTTCATGGTTAGTTGCATAGCCTACAACATCATCTAAATCAATTGCATTTAAAAATACTTTTGCAACTAGTGGGTTTCTCTCATATATGTAGTAGGTTAAGAGTTGTGGGTCTGGGTCATTAAGAAGAATTCCTATCTTCTCAGATGACACATACTCGTGATAGATGTAGTTTTCTAAATACTCTGCTCTTTTTTTAGCTCTATTTCTTATGATTGGGCTCTCATCATCAAGTAATATCTTTACATGCTTGCTTGAGCCATGCTCTAGTGCTATTATTTTTTGCTCAAGTGTTCCTGTTTTTATAATCTCATAGAGCTCGCCATGACCTAAAAAAGCCATTGCGAAGTAGGAGAGTATCATATTATCACTCAGCGCATACTCTAGCAGATTTGTACCTTGTGTTATCTCTTCTATTTTTTTAATTATGTTCACCACTTTGTATCTCCTTTTTCATTTTTATGTTTTTTGTGCTTTGATATTTTACATATCACTACACATCTCATACTCTAAAACAACACCATCTTTAACAAAGTACTCACCCTTTAGAGTATAACCTCTCTCTTTAGATACAAGAATCTTTTTATGATTGGTTTCACATATAACCTCATAGCCAGATTTAAACTGATTGAGTAGTCTCTCTTTCTTATCAAGATAGAGGAATTTGAAGATTATGACTATCCCTAGTATAGCCCCAACTGTTAGTACTCCAGCTACTATTGGGTTGAACTCTTTTTCTTTTTCAATGCCATAAATAATCATTATGCAAAAAATTAAAAAAACAGCGAAGATAAACATTATTGATGCTTCTACTTCTAAGTCTCTTAGTGTTACCATGCTCTCTTCTCCCTATGATTTTGAATAAACTCTTTTAAGGCTTGAAGTATTATCTCTCTTGGTTGAGTATTCTGCTTCTTCGCTATAGTTTGTATTTGTCTGTATAGGTTTATCTCTATTACTAACTCCTGCTTTAGCATGCCATTGCTTAGATCTTTGTTTGAGAGTATCTTTATCATCTTTTTACTCCTAAAATAGTTTTAAAAAGAGTTGAAATACTCTGCTATCTCTGTGGTACTTCATCATGTAGATAATAAACTCAACCATTACAATAGGTATAAACATTACACCTATAGTGTCATACCAATTATTTGCACTAAATGCCACTAGTGAAACTATAAATATGACTGTTATATATATTTTAACTCTTGTACTTGTATCGATCATTATAAACCCTCCTTTTTTATAGCTCTAAACCAATCATGAAATTCATCATCTATTCCTAAGATTGCTAATACTTCAAATATCACTATTAAAAGTGCGTATTGTACTATTGGCCCTTGTGTTTTTAGAAAATTTACTTCTATAATCGAAAAAATAAATATTAAAAATGTAACTACTGGCACAATAGACAGTAACGCTTTTAGTCTCTTTAATCTTTTTATAACTCCCTTATAATCACTCTGCATCTTTACCCTCTTTTTTATCTACTTCACATCGTTCTATATTTATCTTGCTGCCACTTTTTACAAAGTAGTCCTCTTCTAATCTCCAGCCATCTTTTAGATCTATCTTCACTACAATTGGGTCGCTATCTCTACTCTTGCATGTAAAGGAGGTATTGTTTTTTATGGACTCACAGAAGCTTATATTTGCATAGTATTGATGTATGAGAAATATACTCATGCCTACTATGGGAAATAGTAGTTTTACATACCATATAGTAATTTTATATTCAAGCTCTTTTTTACTCTGTTGTTTTATCAGGTCTTCAAACTTCATCTTTTAACTCTCTATTCACTGCTTTTATATAATCTTGCATCTCTTGTTTTACTTCATATACGATAAATAGCTCAACACCCATAAGAAGTGCTGATAGTGTTATAACAGAACTATCAAACCCGTAATGTGCTCCTATTATAGATGTAACTATAAAAAGAAATATAGCTATAATAGGGAGTAGTTGTAATCTCAACTTCAGTCTTTTTAAGTTTTTTACTATATCTTCTGAACAGCTCATAGCTCATCCTTTCTATTGGTTTGTTCTGTTTTTTTGCATCTATCTATATAGATCTTGTCATTGCCTTTTATAAAGTAGTTATCTTTTAAAATCCAGCCATCACTCTTATCTATACTTATGTTAAATGATTCAGAGTTTTTACTCTTACATGTAAAGCTTGTTTCATCTTTTATCATCTGTAAAAAAGAGGTTCTCTCACTGTAGGCATATTCTAAGTTTACAATCATAGCCACGAGAGGAAGAAGCATCAGTATGATTTTACTTCTTATCTCCTGTCTAAAACTCTGCTCATCATCTCCTATTAGCTCTTTTAGTGTTTTCATAAGGTTTCTCCTAAGTATTTGATATTGCCCATTGGATTAGAGCTTTTATAATTGTTACAGAGTAAAGCTCATCTCTGCCTTCATGTTGTGTTATAACAGCATCAAGAACTAAATACTCCATCACAATAAATAAAAATGAAGCAAAAAATCCTTTCTTTTCCCGCAACCATATAATGGCAAGGTATCCAACTAGAAAGAAGAGTCCAGCAAGTCCCCATTTGGCTATATTCATGTTTATTATCTCGTATAATAAATTTATCAAGTCATTACATCCAAAGGAGTGATGGTTTGATATTTTTTTAGTTTTTGATAAAGTTATTTTGTTTATCAAACACTAAA
>Ga0256840_1001955_pt1 | contig 18647 bp, 17 predicted proteins | sample 355202metaG_FD_185969 | JGI IMG/M metagenome (GOLD analysis project Ga0256840, IMG submission 185969) | Hydrothermal vent microbial communities from Mid Atlantic Ridge, Atlantic Ocean - 355-202 | ecosystem: Environmental > Aquatic > Marine > Hydrothermal vents | place: Atlantic Ocean: Mid...
TCTTCAAGTTTTGCTATTAAATGTGGTTTAAATAGCTCTAAAGCCATCTTTTTTGGTAATCCACACTCATCCATTCTTAAAGATGGTCCAACAACAATGACAGAACGCCCGGAAAAGTCAACACGCTTACCAAGTAAGTTTTGACGGAAACGCCCTTGTTTTCCTTTAATGATTTCGCTTAAAGATTTAAGCGGGCGTTTATTTGCGCCTTTTACTGCATTTGCACGACGACCATTGTCAAAAAGTGCATCAACAGACTCTTGCAACATACGCTTTTCATTTCTAACAATAATTTCAGGTGCTTCAAGTTCTACAAGGCGTTTAAGGCGCTGATTACGGTTTATAACTCTTCGATAAAGGTCATTCACATCAGAAACTGCAAATTTCCCACCGTCAAGACTTACAAGTGGTCGTAAATCAGGTGGAAGTACCGGTAAAACAGTGAGCATCATCCATGCTGGATTATTCCCAGAATTTAAAAATGACTCAATAACTTTAAGACGCTTATTGATAGTTTTTTTCTTTGCTTCACTTTTTGTTTCACCGATTGCTTCTTTTAAATTCGTAAAAAGATCAACTAAATCAATAGAATCAAGTAAATCACGAATTACTTCACCTCCCATACGAGCTTTGAAGCCTAAAGCGTCAAATCTTTGTACTAAAGTACGATATTGTTCTTCATTAAGTACATCATATTGAAGCACAGGAGTTTTCGCTTCAGCATCATAATATGCCTCACCACCACTCTCAACTATATATGCTTCATAATAAAGTACGCGTTCTAAATCTTTCATTTTGATACCAAGCAATGTACCAATGCGAGAAGGCAATGAACTTACATACCAAATATGTGCAACGGGAGTTACCAAATCAATGTGTCCCATACGAGTACGACGTACTTTTGTAGATGTTACTTCAACACCACATTTTTCACAAACGACACCCTTATAACGCATCTTTTTATATTTTCCACAAAGACATTCATAATCTCTGACAGGTCCAAATATTTTTGCACAAAAAAGTCCGTCACGCTCAGGTTTTAGCGTACGGTAGTTAATTGTTTCAGGTTTTTTAACTTCACCATGACTCCAAGACATAACCTTCTCAGGGGATGCCAAACGGAACTGGAGTTGTTTAATGTCTTTAGGTCTACATTCATCTGTTATTTCTACTGGTACTAATTTACTCATCGTCTTCTACCTCGTCCATAATCTCTACATCAAGAGCCAATGCTTGTAACTCTTTTGTTAATACAAATAGTGTTTCAGGAATACCAGATTCTGGTACTAATTCACCTTTTGTAAGTGCTTTATACGCACGAACACGACCATCAACATCATCTGATTTGATAGTTAACATCTCTTTTAGAACTGCTGAAGCACCATACGCTTCAAGCGCCCAGACTTCCATTTCACCAAATCTTTGACCACCAAATAATGCTTTACCGCCAACTGGTTGTTGTGTTACTAGAGAATATGGTCCAGTTGAACGTGCGTGAATTTTCTCATCAACAAGGTGATGCAGTTTTAAGATGTACATGTAACCAACATTTGCACGCTCTTTCATTTTAGCACCTGTTTTTCCATCATATAGTACACGCTTCCCATCAGCATCCATGTTAGCAAGCTTATATAGTTTTTCAAATTCTGCTGCATTGGTTCCTTCAAAAATAGGCGCTGCAAATCTAACACCTTTTGCCCAATCTCTAGCATATTTCAAGAACACTTCATCGCTCATTTTGCCAATTACTTCAGCCGCATTCATCATGCTTGCCACATCTGCAATTTCAATCATTTTAGCACGAAGATTATCTATATAATCTTTTTGCTGTGTTTCAAACTGCTCTTGAATCTGATTGCCCAGTTCACGACCTGCCATACCAAGGTGCATTTCTAAAATCTGCCCGATATTCATACGAGAAGGAACACCTAGTGGATTCAAACAAACATCCACAGAACGCCCGTCTTCCATATACGGCATATCAACTTCAGGAACAATAATTGAAACAATACCTTTATTTCCATGACGACCTGCCATCTTATCACCCACTTTTAGGTGGCGTTTTGTAGCAATGTAAATTTTTACATACTTCACAACACCGTTAGGTAAGATGTCATCTTTTTCCAAAATAGTTAGCTTTTCTTCATGTTCATCTCTAAAAACTCTTTTTTGCTTTTGGAAATGATTTTTTGTCTTATTGTACTCGTCTTGAATCTCTTGTGAAAATGACTTCACAATTGCATTCATAGCAAAACGATTTACTTCCGCCAAATCATCCCCATTAATTACATCACCGGCTTTATACTCTGTTTCACCTATTTTGATGTCACTTTGAAGTGCCTCGCGTGTTAAGAGTTTTGTTATACGAAGCATCTCTTCTTTATCGATCATAATAAGTCTGTCATAATGCTCTCGTTCTAAATAATCTCTTTCTTCTTTTTCAAGCTCTAGTGCACGAGGATCTTTGTCATAGCCTTTTTTCGTAAATACTTTAATATCTACAACAACACCCTCCATTGATGGTGGACAGTAAAGTGATTTATTGACTACATGCCCGGCTTTTTCACCAAAAATTGCACGCAAAAGACGCTCTTCAGGAGTTGGTTTCACTTCACCTTTTGGAGAAACTTTTCCAACTAAAATCATACCACCACTCACGGTTGTACCAATTTTAACAATACCGCTTTCATCTAAATGTGCTAATTCATCGTCACGCACATTTGGAATATCACGAGTAATTTCTTCAACACCATGCTTCAGCTCACGAGCTTCTACCTCTTTTTCATAAATATGAACTGAAGTAAAGGCATCTTGACGAATTAAACGCTCTGAGATGACAATTGCATCCTCAAAGTTATAACCGTTCCATGGTACAAAAGCAACCATCGCATTGACACCAAGAGCCAATTCGCCTTTATCCATATTTGGGCCATCAGCAATAATTTGATTCTTTCGAACCATCTCACCAATTTTTACAATTGGTTTTTGCGTAAACGAAGTATTTTGATTGGTACGAAGATTTTTTTGCAACGGATAGTAATCAATAAAAATTTCCCCATCTTCTTCACCCATCACATAGATGTGCTTGCCGTCAACTTTTTCTATTTTACCTGCACGCTTTGCTTTTACACATTCCCAAGCATCACGGGCTACAAGTTTTTCAACACCTGTTCCTACCATTGGTGCATTCACGCGTAACAAAGGTACTGCTTGGCGTTGCATATTTGATCCCATAAGCGCACGGTTAGCATCATTGTGTTCCAAAAATGGAATGAGTGAAGCCGCTACACCGACAACCATTTGTGAAGAAAGGTCAGCATATTCACACTCTTTTGGATCCCTTAAAATAATTTCACCGTCTTGTCTTACAGCAATCAAATCTTCAATAAATTGTCCGTTTTCATCAAGCTTATTTGAAGCGGCGGCAATCTTTTTACCCTCTTCTTGTGTCGCAGTCAAGTAGACAATCTCATGCGTCACAACACCATCTTTCATAATTTTATACGGTGCTTCAATAAATCCATGTTCATTTACTTTTGCATACATTGCTAAAGTATTTATAAGACCAATATTTTGACCCTCTGGCGTTTCAATAGGACAAATTCTACCATAATGTGTTGGGTGAACATCACGCACTTCAAATCCGGCACGCTCTTTAACAAGACCACCTTCACCAAGGGCTGAAAGACGACGCTTGTGTGTTACTTCTGAGAGTGGATTTGTTTGATCCATAAACTGAGAAAGCTGTCCACCTGAAAAGAATTCCATTATAGTAGATGTAATCATTTTTGAATTGATTAAATCATGTGGCATAAGCTCATTCATCGGTCCACTCATAGTAGAGAGCTTGTCACGAATCGCTTTTTGCATTTTCACAAGACCGTTATGTAACTCATTTCCTAAAAGCTCACCGATAGAACGAATACGACGATTTCCTAAGTGATCTCTATCATCTAAGTGACCTTGACCATTTTTTACTTTAATCACATATTTAACAGATTCTATGATATCTTCGTGTGTTAGCACTGTCACATATTCTGGAATTGTCATTCCAAGTTTATGATTCATTTTCATTCGACCGACTTTCGTCAAATCATAACGCTCAGGATCAAAGAAAAGCTGATTTACAAATATTTTTGCAGCTTCTTTTGTTACAGGCTCTCCTGGACGCATTACTTTATAAATACGAATTGCTGCTAAGTCATTTTCATCTTCAATTTCTTCAGTTTGCTTTAAAAGCTTCAGCGAATCTACATCTGCATTAAAGGCATTAATAATTGAGCTATCAACACCTTCTGCCATATCATTTGCAATTTTGAATTCACTCACACCGATTTCAGCCATTTTCTTGAGTTTTGTCTCATCAATATGAGTCATAGTATCAAAAAGAACTTCACCTGTTTCAGGATCTATAATCGGTTCAGCAAGGTATCTTTCTAAAAGCACTTCTAAAGGATATTGTACTTCTTTGACACCCTCATCTAAAAGTTTCTGAGCTTTTTTAGAGGAAAGTCTTTTTCCAGAAGCTACTAACACTTTATCATTCATATCGACCAAGTCATAAGAAATTCTTGATGCGTAATCTTTAGGGTTAAAATCTATGGAGAACATGTTATCATGGATTTTTATTGTTTGAATTGGATAAAAAAGTTTTAATATATCTTGCTTAGAATATCCAAGTGCGCGAAACATAATTGTTACAGGCACTTTACGACGCTTATTAATTCTCATATACAAAATATCTTTAGGATCATATTCAAAATAGAGCCATGAACCACGATCTGGAATAATTTGTCCAGTATAAATTAATTTATTCCCTGCCGTGGAAGATTCCTCTTCTTTAAAAATAACACCTGGTGAACGATGTAGTTGATTTACAACAACACGCTCAACACCATTAATAATAAATGAAGTTCGCTCTGTCATAAGTGGAATATCACGAACAAATATACTTTGTTCCTTAATATCTGCTACACCAAGCTTTTCTTTTGTATTTTCATCTCTATCCCATAAAATAAGACGAGTTTTCATTCTAAGACTTACAGCATATGTAAGCCCTCTCTCCATACACTCGCGAACTGTATATTTTGGATTCGTTACTTCTGAATCAATATACTCTATAGTTAATCTATTTTGCACATCATGAATGGGGAAAACAGATTGAAATACTTTTTCAATACCGCTTGCTGCTCTATCTTTTGCATGTAACATCAAAAATTTGTCATATGAACTTTGTTGCAGTTGGAGTAAATTTGGTACTTCAATTTCTTGAGGGGTTTTAGAGAAGTCTACACGAAGACGGTTTCCGGAATATAAAGTGTTTAACATAGGCTACCTCGATAAGTTGTTAATTAGGGCTAAATTTAAGTATTTAGCAGATCATATCTAGTCGTCACTAGATAGATAGGGTACTCTTAGTATAAGAGATTTTTTATAGTGCTTATAAACGACATAAGGGCACTTTAGCCAAGAGAGTCTCTTCTCTTCGCTAAAGCGCCCAAAATGGAGGGACAAGCCCTCACAAATTATTCAGTTAAACTTATTTAACTTCTGCTACAGCACCAGCTTCTTCTAGAGCAGCTTTAGCTTCTTCAGCAGTTTCTTTATCTACACCTTCTTTGATAGTAGATGGTAATCCTTCACATGCTTCTTTTGCTTCTTTAAGTCCAAGACCAGTTAAAGCACGAACTGCTTTAATAACACCGATTTTTTTCGCACCAATGTCAGTTAATATAACATTGAATTCAGTTTGTTCAGCAGCCGCTTCACCAGCAACAGCAGCACCAGCAACAGCAACAGGTTGTGCAGATACGCCAAATTTTTCTTCAAATTCTTTTACAAGCTCAGAAAGCTCAAGAACAGAAAGTCCTGAAATAAACTCTAATACATCTTCTTTAGTTACAGCCATAATATAGCTCCTTAATTTTTTTCAAAAATCAAGGGAACCCTTTACTGTTTTTGTACGCTATCGGAAGTAATTCCGCTAGCTACGCTAACACTAGGTTTCCCTCAGCGGGAGGCTCATCGCACTTGTGCGATTTTTACTCCCTTTGTGAACTTATTTCACACATATTTCATAAAGTAAAAGGAATTATTTCCTTTTACGGACTAATAGTCTAAGCTTCTTCTAATTTCTTTCTAAGTGCATCGATTCCAACAGCCATATTTGTAATTGGAGCCATCCAAGTAGCAGCAAGCATACCGAGAAGCTCATCACGACCAGGAAGTTTAGCGAACGCTTCAATTTTAGTTACATCTGCAGGTTCTTTATCTAAATAACCAGCTTTAATAACAAATTTCTCGTTATCTTTAGCGAAATCTGCAGCAACTTTAGCCGCATTGATAACATCATCAGACCAAATAAAGATATTTGTATCTTTGATTTCAAGACCGCTCATTTGAGCATTATTGAGTGCAATTATTGCTAAAGTATTTTTAACAACCTGAACACTTGTATCTTTTACGCGAGCAGCTTTACGCAACTCTTCTAGTTGACTTACTGTCAAACCTTTGTAGTCACAAATAATAACTGCTGTTGTATTAGTAAATGAAGTAGTTAATTGTTCAATTACTTCAGCTTTTTTTGATTTAAGCATATAAATTCTCCTTTCCAGACATAACTTCAAGAGGGGTGAAAGGATCGATTAAGCTTACTACCAACACGGTAGATGCCCCCAACTATCTTTAGTCCAAGTAATTCAGATTTTCAAAAATTGAAAATCTTTACTTTAATATATCTTCTATATCAGAATAAAGATTTCCATACTCCCACAAAGAGGAGATGAAGTTTATTTAATATCTGCTAATTCTACTAAATCAAGTTTAACAGCTGGACTCATTGTTAAGCTTAATGCAGCGCTTTTAATATAACGCCCTTTTGCAGATGCAGGTTTTTGCTTGTTAATCGCACTAAGAAAAGTTGTTAAATTTTCTTTGATTTTATCAGCATCAAAACTCGCTTTACCGATACCAGCATGGATATTGCCTTTTTTGTCAACTCTAAAGTTAACTTGACCACCTTTAACATTTTTAACAGCAGTTGCAACATCTGGTGTTACTGTACCAGTTTTAGGGTTAGGCATTAAACCTTTTGGCCCTAAAATACGACCTATTTGACCAACAAGTCCCATACAATCAGGTGCAGCAACAACTACATCAAAGTTAAATATACCTTCTTTAATGTCTGCAACTAAGTCATCGGTTCCAACTATATCAGCACCGGCTGCTTTTGCTTCATCAGCTTTAGCACCTTTTGCAAATACAGCGACACGAACTGTTTTACCAGTTCCATGAGGAAGTACAATCGCACCACGAACCATTTGATCGGCATGACGCGGGTCAACATTTAAATTCATTGCAATTTCAATAGTCTCATCAAATTTTGCACTTTTTAAATCTTTAACAGTAGCAGATGCTTCTTCTACTGAATACGATTTTGTATTATCAATTTTTTCTAATAATTGTTTATATCTTTTGCTCATAACAAATCTCCATATTAATTCTGCCACATTTTTTTGTAATCATTGTGGTCGATGATTTTTTATTGTAAAACTAGTCTTTAATTTCTATACCGATTGAACGCGCAGAACCGGCTAAAGTATTTGCAGCCATCTCTTTATCATCTGTATTTAAATCTTCGATTTTAGCTTCAACAACTTCCATAAGTTGTGCACGAGTTAATGAGCCAACTTTATTTTTAAGCGGATTATCGCTTCCTTTTTTCAGTCCAGCTGCCTTCATCAATAATTCAGATGCAGGTGGTTGTTTTGTAATAAAAGAAAAACTTCTATCGCTATAAACCGTAATAACAACAGGAACTTTAAATCCCATTTTATCTTTTGTTTTTTCATTGAACGCTTTACAGAATTCCATGATGTTAACACCACGTTGTCCTAATGCAGGTCCTACTGGTGGTGCTGGGTTAGCTTTACCAGCTTCAATTTGTAGCTTAATATAATCCATGACTTTTTTTGCCATAATTTTTCCTTTTTAATGATTTATTACATAATTTGAACAAGTCCAAATTATTACGCTAACGCTAAGTTTTCTTCAGCAGAATGCTCACACGACTAGTCGTTCCAACTACGCTAAACTTAAATTTCTATATGAAATCTAAGTTTAGCGTAGTCATCTTTAATGTTAAATTATCTTCTCAACTTGCGTGTAAGAGATATCTACAGGTGTAGCTCTACCGAAGATTGAAACATTGAGTTTGAGAGTACCATGTTCTAAATCATACTCATCAACAGTTCCCGTAAAGTTTGCAAATGGACCATCAACAATGCGTACAGTTTCACCATTATCAAAAAATACTTTTGGTTTTGGTGCTGCACGATTATTTACACGGTCTAAGATAACATTAATGTCATGCTCACTTAAAGGTGTTGGAATATTTCCCTCGCCAATAAAGCCTGATACCTTTGCGATAGACTGAATCATATGCTGTACTTCTGTATTTAAATCAATACGAGCAAATACATAACCAGAGTACAACGATCTTTCACTCACTTTCTTTTTACCATCTTTTACTTCTATTACATCTTCTGTCGGAACAATTACATCAGTAATTTTATCCTCTAAGCCATGTTCTTGTATCATATTAAAGATTGCGTCTCTAACTGTTCTATCGTTACCATAGGTCTGAATAGAGTACCATTGATGTGCCATTGCCTTACTCCTTAACCTAAAATTGTAGACATAATAGATGACATAAGTAAATCAACTAATGCAAGAAATGCAGCTACTGCAGATACAACGATTATAACAGCTATATATGCTTGTTTTACCTGACCTTTAGTCGGAAAGATAACTTTACTTAACTCTAATCTTGCATTGCTAATAACTTTACTTAAATTCATCTATTTCTTTCCATGTGTTGAAATGTCATTTATTATGAATAAAGCAGAACTGCTTTACTGATAATAAATGTGTGGCAGGCGTAGGGGGACTCGAACCCGCAACACCCGGATTTGGAATCCGGTGCTCTACCATTGGAGCTATACGCCTAGACTCCTTCATTTTGCAAGCAAAATCAAGGGAACCTCTCCTACTTAAAGAAGACATATTTTGAACAAAGTCCAAAATACTACGCTAACGCTAAGTTTACCTCGACGGTATGTCCAAAATCGCTTGCGATTTTAAGCAACTAGTTGCGTGAGCTTTCTGCTGAAGAAAACCCAGTGTTAACGCAGGCAATGGAATTACTTCCATTGCCGTTAGAGTGAAACGATAATTATAGTTTCATCTCTTTGTGATTTGTATGCTCTTTACACCATTTACAGTATTTACGCACTGAAAATTTTTCAGTGTGTATCTTTTTATTTTTTGTTGTGTGATAATTACGTCTCGTACATTTCTCACAACCTAAGTGAATTGCTTCTCTCATGTTAAATTACCTTTTAAAGGATTTTGCATATTCGCGTAAGCGAATTATGCAACAATCTCAGCAACAACACCGGCACCAACTGTTCTACCACCTTCACGGATAGCGAACTTAGTACCTTGTTCCATTGCAATTGGGTGAATTAACTCAGCAGTAATACTTACGTTATCACCTGGCATAACCATTTCAGTACCTTCTGGTAAAGTGATTGCTCCAGTAACATCTGTTGTACGCACATAGAATTGCGGACGGTAACCATTAAAGAATGGAGTATGACGACCACCTTCATCTTTACTTAGAACATAAATTTCTGCAGTAAATTTAGTATGAGGTGTAATTGTACCTGGCTTACAAAGTACTTGACCACGCTCAACATCGTCTTTCCCTATACCACGAACAAGAACGCCACAGTTATCACCTGCAACACCCTCATCCATTTCTTTACGGAACATTTCTATACCAGTTACAGTAGTTTTTTGTGTATCTCTTATACCAACGATTTCTATTTCTTCGCCAATTTTAATAACACCACGCTCGATACGCCCAGTAACAACTGTACCACGACCAGAGATTGAAAAAACATCTTCAACAGGCATTAAGAAATCTTTGTCAGTTTCACGTACAGGCTCAGGAATATACTCATCTACAGTATCCATAAGTGTAACAATCTTTTCAGACCATTCACCTAAAGTACCAGTTTTTGCTTCTTCAAGAGCTTTCAAAGCAGAACCAGTAGTAATTGGTGTATCATCACCTGGGAAGTCATACATATCTAAAAGTTCACGAATTTCCATTTCAACTAATTCTAATAACTCTTCATCATCAACCATATCTTCTTTATTCATGAAAACAACGATGTATGGTACACCAACTTGTTTAGATAAAAGAATATGCTCGCGTGTTTGAGGCATTGGACCATCCGCTGCAGAAACAACAAGAATAGCACCATCCATTTGTGCAGCACCTGTAATCATGTTTTTAACATAATCCGCGTGACCTGGACAGTCAACATGTGCATAGTGACGTTTATCAGTTTCGTACTCTACATGTGAAGTAGCGATTGTGATACCACGTTCTCTTTCTTCTGGAGCATTATCGATTGCGTCATAATCCATAAATTTTGCACCGTTTTTAACTGCAAGCACTGCTGTAATAGCTGCTGTTAGTGTTGTTTTACCGTGGTCAACGTGACCGATTGTACCAATGTTAACATGGGGTTTGTTACGTTCAAACTTTTCTTTTGCCATAGTGTCCTCCGACTTTAATTGTGAATTGAAATGGAATTATACCCAAAAATCATTCAATTATTGCTTAATTAAAACATAATCTTTACTTTTATGGAGCTCACGAGCGGATTTGAACCGCCGGCCTCTTCCTTACCAAGGAAGTGCTCTACCCCTGAGCCACGAGAGCAAACGAGATTATACTAAGCAATAATTGAATAATTCTTTTTTATTTTACTATTAGTTTTTTTGTGATTAGATTCGTCTATAGATTTATTTACAAATATATAGATTATATGAAGTAAGATAGAAATTATACTTCAGCTTCCAGAATCACTAGTGGAGCGGGTGAAGGGATTCGAACCCTCGACAGCCTGCTTGGAAGGCAGGAACTCTAGCCACTGAGTTACACCCGCATGTGAATGGTGGTGGGAAGAGGAGTCGAACCTCTGAACCCATAGGGAGCAGATTTACAGTCTGCCGTCGTTGGCCACTTGACTATCCCACCACGTGTACATTATAAAATGTTTTTCTGGTCTAACACTGTTTCTAATATTCAAAATTCAATGGTGCCGACACGAGGATTTGAACCCCGGGCCTGCTGATTACAAATCAGCTGCTCTAGCCAACTGAGCTATGTCGGCATCGAATTTGAGCCAGAATTATAGTGCAAAATAAATTCAATGTCAAGTGTTTTTGCTAAAAAGTTATAAAATCACCATCTTTTAAAATTATAGGTTGAAATTTACCCCTAAATTCTTCTATTTCTTGCGTTATTTTTTCTAAAAATAATGGTTTAACATGATTAATATAAAGTGTAATATCATTTCTTTTCAATGTTTTTAAAGCTTGAAAAAGTAATTTAGGTGTTAAATGCTTACTCGATTTTGCTAATGTTTGCATACTAGAAACAAAAGAGCACTCTACTACGAGTGACTTTATCTGTGTATCATTATCTAGTGTATCGACTATATTTTTCAAAGAATATGTATCAGCAGTGATAAGGACTCCTCTGTTTTTTATTTTATATATATATCCGCAACTTGGTACAGTGTGATCTGTTTCAATCGGTATTAATTTACTTTGTTCATCAAGAGCATATTCTTCATTCAATTTTATTTCATGATACTTTACAGCCATTTTTTTAGAATTCTCTAAACAAATTTTAGAAAAATCTGGCCATATTATGTCATTTAAAAAATGCTCTTTTATAGCTTGTATTGTTTGGGGTAAACCTATGATATTTAATGTTTTTTCTCTTTGACAAAAGTAATTATCTATTATATAGGCAATATCTGAGATATGATCAAGATGTGAATGTGTTAAATAAATATTCTCTACATGTAAAGAATCTTCTGCTAAAGCATCTAAAAGGTTTCCTGCATCTATCACCGTGCGAGGATTCAACATAAACGAGCTAGTACCAAACCCTTTCGCTTTCGTTCCGTATGCTCCCAATATTTTGATACTGTTTTTATCCATTTTATACACTTTTTGCTGTTTTGAAACTATTATAGCATTTATGTAGATATAATTGCATTAATAGTTTTTATAAAGGCAATAGATATATGTTAAAGATATTATTTTCTCCATCAGAAGGAAAAAACAGTGGCGGTACAGAAAAAGCGCAAAAACTTTTTGGCGCACTTGACGCGAGAAAAGAGATTTTAGATACTTATAACACTATAGTATTAAGTGGTGACGAAGAAAAAATAAAGCAGTTATTTGGTTTTAAAAAATTCAGTGAATGCAAACCTTATATTAATGATATATATAATTCACCACTTATGGCAGCCATTCAACGATACAGCGGTGTCGCTTATGATTACTTAATGTATGATTCTCTTAGTGCAGATTCTCAATCATATTTAAAAAATAATGTTTTGATATTTTCAAATCTTTACGGTCCTATACTCGGTGGCGATACTATTTCGAACTATAAGGTAAAACAAGGTAACAGTATCGACGAGATTGCTCCTGATAAATTTTATAAAAAGCGATTTTCTTATCAACTTGATTTGTATCTTGGCAGTGTTGATATTTTGGATTTGCGTGCAGGGTATTATGATAAATTTTATAAAATCTCAAAACCTTATACTACTTTAAAATTTTTAAAAAATGGCAAAACCGTTTCACACTGGGCAAAAGCATACAGAGGAATTGTTCTTCGTGAAATTGCAAAACATAATATTCAAAGTTTAGATGAATTTATGAAATTGGAAATTCCAAACTTATCTGTTCACGAAGTAAAAAAAATAAAAAATAAAACTGAAATAGTTTACAACATAATGGAGTAATTATGCAAAAAGATTCTCAAGAGTACAAAGATAAAAAAGCTTTTTTTGAAAAGATTATTACACTGTACGGACGCAATGTCGTCATAGAAATACTACAAAACAAATCTATTGACATTCACAAACTGCATTTGTCAGATTCAAATAAACCTGATGGAGCTATCAAAAAGATTCTTTTACTTGCTAAACAACGCAATATTGAAATAGTTCATCACAACAAAGCTGCCCTTTCACGCATTTCCAAAAATGCGAAACAAGATCAGGGTGTGGCTATTGACATCATTTCAAAAACCTATTTACAAGTAAGCAGTATAAAAAAACTTAATAGCTACAGACTGATTGCCCTCGATGGCATTCATAATCCACAAAATCTTGGAATGATTATACGAAGCTGTGCGGCTGGAAATATTGACGGAATTATTCTTCCAAAAAAGAACTCAGCAAAAATCTCTCCGCTTGTCGTCAAAGCAAGTGCAGGAACACTTTTTAAAATTCCTATCTATTTTTGTGATACACTTGAAGAGACGCTTCCTCTTTTAGAAGATGTTAATATTTATGCACTTTCATCTCACTCAAAAAATACTCTTTATTCCTTACAAGAGGGTAAAAAAAGTATCTATATCTTAGGAAATGAAAATGAGGGAGTAAGCAAAGAAGTAGAAAAACTTTGTAATGACACGCTCTCAATCCCTATGCAAAGAGGAGTTGAATCACTCAATGTTGCAGTTACTGCTTCGCTTATAGCTTTTATGAAATCATAATCTCATAGGGGCGGCTAATCTCTCGCACAACCTCATCTACAGACATATGGCGTGATTTTCTTAAAAATTCTCTGCCGTCTAAAAAAACGAGCACTGTAGGTATAGCAAAAACACTAAAATGTGCTGCTATTTCTTGCTCTATGGAAGTATCTACGCTTATAATTGTAAATGTTTTAAAATTTTTATCTATTGCCTCAAGCAGTTTTGGTTTGAGGGCATGACATACATTACATGTAGGAGCTGAAAAATATAACATCACTGCCAAATTTTCTTTTATTGTTTGCTGGATATTTTCTATTGTATTCATAGTGAAATTATACAGTATAATTGCATTATGAGTTCAATAATTTTTTCAATTCTTAGTATTTATGTTTTTATTGTCATGGGGTATCTCTCCAAACGCTTTTTTAAAGAGCAGATAGATGAGAGAACGATTACGCTGTTAAATGTCTATTTTTTACAGGTTTTTTTGACTTTTTGGGGGCTTTTACTCCATCCTGTTAATATTACACTCCTCTATGCCCCTCTCATATATTTTGTTGTCGTCTTGTGTGTCCTTCTCATTAGTACCCTCTTTGCATCAAAACTTTTTACACAAAAAAAAGAGTACTCCATAGCTATGGTTGCTTCCATCATAGGAAATACAGGTAATCTCGGTATTCCTTTAAATATCGCCATTTTCGGTGAAGCCTCCATCCCTTACACAACCGTTGTCAATCTTGTAAATGTTTTTGTTGTCTATACTCTAGGAGTTTATTTTTATTCGCGTGGGAATTTTGATGCTAAAACATCACTGAAAAATATTTTGAAACTACCAATTCTTTGGGCTGCCATTATTGCCATTATTCTTAGTGTCAATCATTATACACCTTCAGATGCCATTATGAATATGCTCATGATGGGAGCGTATGCTTCTATGACGATGCAGCTTTTTTTATTTGGTATTTACCTCTATGACATTAAAATCAAAGAAATTAACAAAAAACTTCTTACTTGGGTCATGTCACTCAAATTTATACTGCTCCCGCTTGTCGCCTTTATTATTTTATACAATGTAAACCTAGCACCTATGATAAAAGGGGTGATATTTATAGAATTACTGATGCCACTCGCCGTTGCCAATGTGAATCTAGCTTCGCTGTATGATTGTAAACCTAAAATTGTTACGGCTTTAGTTTTTATATCTTCGGTACTTTTTTTGGGAGTAATCTTTTTTGCGGTTGATGTATTGAAGTTTTTAGCCTCTAATACTTAGACCAGAGTTTTAAATCTAACTTCAATGCCTCAACTACCCTAATAGCAAAGTGTAATGTCTGAGCATAACTCTTGGCAATCTTAAAATCAAGAAGTGACCTTTGCAGTGTCGGTTCAAGAATCACACCACAATTTGTGGCAATATAAATGTTCCCATCTACAAATGATATACTTATGGGATACTCCATACTCTGATAATACGCAATGATTCGCTCCATTAAAGTATGTGAAAGGATGTATCTAGCTTCTATGATATCCGTTGAAAAAACTGCAAAATATTCGTTAAATTCAGGAGAGTCCATTTTTATACTTTTATACTCTTTACCTGGTGCTTTATGATTTCCAATATGCCCTTTTTTAGAGTAAACAATGGTATGTGCATGAAAATGTTTTGGAAATTCTGCAACCATAAAAAGTCCCCAAAACAGAAGATCTTCCCCATCACTACCTCCCTCAACACTTAACTCACTAAACTTTATATTTACTCCATCAATATTGCCATAAACAAAGTCATTTCCACTATAGTCTGTTATTTTACTACTCTCTATTTTCGAGGCTAAAAAAGTCTCTTTGCTTACAAACTTTTTTTCTTTATAGACCAAAGATGGTTCTACAAACCTGATGAGTGGTTCAATTATATTTACTTTAAAATTCTTAACATAAGATTTGTTGAGATACTCTACAGTAAACATATATGAAGCAACAATAGGCAACAGTATAAAAGCCAAATGCAGCCAAAAGCCAGAAGGCTTACTCTCATTTACTATCCAAATAAAATTCAAAAGAAGTATCATAAGAACTTGTGGTATTACATATCTACTTACCCTACTTTTAAGCTCTTTTCTTTGTAATTCTAATTGCAAGAGCGATGCTCGTAATTTTATTTTATAATAATTTGTAATTTCATCAATAGTTTTGATAGACAGCTCTTTTATTTAGTTCTGTAAAGTATAGCAAAAAATCAATCTTTTATGACGAACAACTCAATTTTATGTTTTTATATTCCATTGGTGTTGGCTTTGTAAGATACTCTAGCTCTGGATGCTCTTCAAATGGACGCAGTGCAACCGTTAATAAATCTTGTACCATAGAAAAGTCATGCTTATAGGCTTTTTCAATAGCTTCTTGCAAAATATAATTTTTTAGTATATATTTTGGGTTTACATGTAACATCTTCTTTTGTCTCTCTTGTTGTGTACTTTGCTCTTTTTCTAATCGTTTATCATAGGCATCAAGCCACTCTTGAAGAGGTGTCTGATACACGGCTATATCAAGAATCTCTTTTTGATTTCCCTTATATCGTGAGAGTTTTCTAAAAAAGAGCGTATAATCAATAGTCGCACTTTGTAGTGCACCAAGCATCCACTGAAATAACTCTCTATCATTTTCTTGTGCATTTTCAAGCCCCATTTTCGCATACATACTATCAGTATAAACTTTTTCGTATGTAGTTCCAAACACCTCATCTAAAACCGCTAACGCAGTGTCATAATTTACTATTGGAGAGAGTGCTTTAGCGAGTTGCTGCAGGTTCCAGTATGCGATACCCGGCTGATTTTTAAAACTATATCGCCCTTCTCTATCAGTATGATTACAAACATAATCTTTATCATATATGTCTAAAAAAGCAAAAGGTCCATAATCTATGGTTCTGCCGTCTATAGACATATTGTCTGTATTCATAACACCGTGATTAAATCCGACACTCTGCCACATCGCTATGGTTGTTGCTGTATTTTTCACACTTTGTTCATACATTTTAAGATATCTGTTTTCTTGATTTTGCAAATAAGAAAAACTCTCAGCAATAACATAATCTGCCAACTCTTGAAGTTTATCATATTCATCTTTGGCATAAAAATACTCAAAGGTTCCAAATCGCACCCAAGTAGGTGACAAACGCAATACAATGGCACCTTTTTCCCATCGCTCACGTGCTACATCTGTGTCACTGCCTATAAGCGCTAAAGCTCTTGATGTGGGAATGCCTAAACCGTGCATCGCTTCACTCATCAGATATTCGCGAATGCTTGAACGCAGTACAGCCCTACCGTCTCCTTGGCGTGAGTAGAGCGTCAACCCTGCACCTTTGAGCTGTAAATTTTGTCCATTTACTTTCCCAAGATTAATAGCTCTCCCATCCCCCAAACGTGGAACAAAGTATCCAAATTGATGCCCTGCATAACACATAGCAAAGGACTCAGAACCAGCAAGCTTTTCTTCACCATTAATGACTTTAAGTAAGTGTGCAACATCACTATCGGTTGTACCTATACCCAAAAGTTTTCCCGCATCTTGCGAAACTGAAATAAGAAATGGTTTATGCAAAGGCGTTACTGCCACTTTGTCATAAAAAATGGGTGACAAAGAGAGATAAGGGGTTGTTAATTTTAAATCTGTAAATTTCATAAAAGAGTTTTATCAAGTAATGGATTAAAAATAGCTACCGATACAAACTAATTTTTATATTTGTAGAAACTTTTAAGTAAAAAATATTACACTCCTTCCATGAATAAAGAACTCCAAACCGTATTTCATTACCATGAAACGACAAAACACTCACAAAAAAGATATGCAAAGTCTTTGGGCTATATGGACTGGGCAACGCAACCCGACCCTTTTCGCACATATAAAGGTACAGAAAACATTTTACTCCCTTTAGGTCTAAATAACCCTACTCCGCCATACTCCCTATTGGATGAAAATTTACCCTCCGCACCACTTATGAAAAAGTCAATTTCACAGCTTTTACAGTTTTCTCTGGGCATCGCTGCTTGGAAAAGTTCGCAAGGGAGTTCTTGGGCTGTTCGGTGTAATGCTTCAAGCGGGAATTTACATCCTACCGAGAGCTATCTTGTTCTGCCACCAATGATGGGCAATAGCAAAAGTACCATTTCTCATTATGCTCCAAAAAATCATTCTTTGGAAATTATTGCAGAATTTAATACTGAATTTTTTCAAACACTTCCGGATGAAAGCTTTTTAATAGGACTCTCAAGTATTAGTTGGAGAGAAGCTTGGAAATACGGAGAACGCGCATTTCGATATGTACAGCTTGATGCCGGTCATGCGTGGCAGGCACTTGTTGTTTCGGCTAAAATGCTAGGATGGACAATCACAAGAATTGACAATGTAAGTGATGAAGATATTGCAAAAATACTAGGACTTAATAAAAAAGAGAGATTTTTTGAAGATGAAAAAGCTGATATACTTTTGATTGTTTCCAAAGAGGAGCCTTCGCCTGATTTGGACCTTGCATCCTTACTAAAGTCTCTTCCAAAGAGCTATGAAGGCATAGCAAATAGACTCAGCCCCTCTCAACATAAATGGGAAATTATTGATGCAGTCGAAAAAGCAACTTCCCTTATGCAAATTCCACAGGTTCAAGAACAAAGATGTAGAGTCACGAGAGAGCCAAGCCGTGAATCAAAAGAGGTCGTACTCCATCGAAGAAGCATACATGTAATGGATAAAGAAAAATCGCTTGTTACAAAAGAACAATTTCATACGCTCTTAAAATCCGTAGCCTGTTCCTTGGACGGCAAAGAAAATGGTGCACATCTGGCTCTTTTTGTTCACAGAGTACAAGGGTATGCACAAGGACTCTACTTAGTCAGTCCTGAAAAACCAACTTTTGCAATACTGTCATAAAATAATTGCACTTATTATTTAGCAAACAGATTTTTCATCAAGAATAAATATTGAAGTAGCAGTATGCTTTTTTGTATTTCTT
>Ga0256840_1001956_pt1 | contig 18642 bp, 14 predicted proteins | sample 355202metaG_FD_185969 | JGI IMG/M metagenome (GOLD analysis project Ga0256840, IMG submission 185969) | Hydrothermal vent microbial communities from Mid Atlantic Ridge, Atlantic Ocean - 355-202 | ecosystem: Environmental > Aquatic > Marine > Hydrothermal vents | place: Atlantic Ocean: Mid...
TTGCTTGGTTTGATGCTGCAATTTACGGATTTTTAGGAATAGATTACAGGAATTGTTATAGATTTTCATAGAGAGTGATTTGTGTTTTAGACTAAAAAAATAGATGATTCAAGAAAAACTACCCTTTTGAGTAATATAAGGTGTTAGTTTATATGTTAATTTTGTATTAAACCTAAACAACAATGGATACAAGATACATTAGAAATAGATTATACTTAACCAAAGAAGAACAAAATATTATAAAAAATACTTCTATATTATTAGGAGGAAGTGGTATAGGCAGTGTTATTGCAGAATGTGCTTTACGTTTTGGTTTTGAAAATATTACAATTATTGATGGTGATCAAGTGGAATTATCGAATCTAAACAGACAAAATTATACCGAAGATGATATTGCAATAGATAAAACAGAAGCTCTATACAAAAGATTGAAAGCTATTAATAAGAATGCAAAAATAACATGTCATACCAAATTTTTAACTACAGAAAATGTTAGATCTTTTATTGATGGTTTTGATATTGCAATTAATGCTTTGGATTTTTCTTCGGATGTTCCCTTGTTGTTTGATTCGATTTGTAAAGAGAAAAATATTCCTGTTTTACATCCTTATAATATTGGTTGGGGAGGTTTAGTAACGGTAATCACACCAGATAGTTTATCATTAGATTCAATAGCCAAGCCAAATGAAAGGTTTAACGAATTAAATATGGTACAATACGCATCTAGCTATTTAAAATTTTGGGGGAAACCACAAAAATGGATTGATGATATTGTTGAAAAGTACCTAAATGAAGAAGAAAAATTATCACCTCCACAATTATCTATTGCATCTTGGATAGTAGCAGGTATGTGTACGCACATACTTTTTAATATTGCTACGAAAAAAGAAATTAAAGAATTTCCTGAATTCTATTTATCAACTATAATGAATAGTTAAATAAGTTTATTATTTGTTGCAAACGAGATTGCTTCTGAGATATTTGCTACTTCTAGTTTTCTAAATAAATTTCTTCTATGAAATTTTACAGTATCTGGAGATACAAATATTGTTTCGGCAATTTCTCCAATAGTATAACCCCTAATAGAAAAATGTAGCACTTCTTTTTCTCTATTTGAAAGTTTTATTTTTTCAGTAGCTTTCCAAAAATCTCCTTCTAAATCATATTTAAATATTTTATTATCTCCTTTTTTGTATATTTTTATATTTCCAGATTTCTGTTCGTTTGATAATGATATAATACAAATTGCTTTCCATATTTTTCCTTTGTTATTTAGAAACATAGGAGTTAATTTTTGATTTATTAAAAATGTTTTCCCTTCTTTATTTTTTAAGTGAAAATCATAAGAGATGGTATGATATATTCGTTCTTCTACAGGTATTTTTTCATAAAAATCAAATCCTACTGTATTAATTTTTAAGAGTAAGTCAAGATCTTCTTTTATTACATATTTAAAATAAAAGGCATATCCCATTTCTTTTACTTCTTCTGCTGTCTCTCCACATAAAAATAATGGATTTTCAGATACATACTCAAATCCTTTTTTTTCATAATCAATTATATAAATACTTTTATATGTAGTTCTTGCAAATGCTTTTACAGGTTCTAGATAATTTGCTGTTTTTTTTAATTCATCGTCCGACAAATTATTAACTGTATTTCTTAAAGAAAAAAAATCATTTACGTCTGTCATAATATTATAATAGGGGTTCCCAATAGCAAATATATGTTTTTTTTCTTACTAATAAACTTATTTTCAAATTTTAAAAGAGATTATTACAACTTCATATTTCATTAAATAATTTAGTTTTGAATTTTTAGTTTTTTTTAAAAAAAACCGATTTAAAAATTAAATTATAATTTTTTTAGGAGAAATTTAATTAATAAATTGATTATTAAAAGTTTATATTTATTTTTAAATATAAAATACTAATTTATCTTTTACTACCCTTTTGTATAGTTTTTAGCTAAATTACTCACTACTACCTTTTTGTGTAATGGTAAAATTATGATGTGACTGTAATTTTGACAACAACAAATACACACTATTATGATAACTACAAAAAACCATTTAGAAAGACTTAGCGCAAATCAAATATTAAATTTATCAGAATTTGTTGTTACTGAAAATTTTAAACATCATTCAAATAATGTTTTGCCAGAAGATTATAAAAAAGATGTTAATTCAATCTATAAAGAAGAGTTAAATTATTTTAATAATTCAGAGGTTTATGTAAGTAAAGATTCTTCAGGATCAATTTCTGGTTCTATACGAGTTTTAAAATGGAACTATACAGATGTATTACCAATACAAAAGATTTTTGGTATCAATCCATTATTAGTAGCAGGAGATACTTTTTCAAATGATATATGGCATATCGGAAGATTTGCAATAAAAAAAGAAGTTCAAAATATTAATTTGTTTAAACAATTAATGGTTTGTGCAATCTCTCCAATTTGTAAAAATAAAGGAAACATAGCATTTGCTGAATGTGATAGCAAGTTATTACGAATTTTAAAGCTATTAGGTATTAAAGCAACTGTTATAGGTAACTCTGTAAATTATTTAGGATCAGAGACAATTCCAATCTTAATGACTTATGATGGTTTGATTGATTTTTATACGCAAAATGTAGGATCCGTACCAACAGAGGTTTTAAATCAATCTGCTGCAAATCAACACCTACCAGAAAGGGTAGTTTTAACCTCAAACAACCACAACTACCCTTTAGTGTAATATAAACATTAGTAAGGCTCCTTAAATTTGAAGTGTAATTAAAAAATTATTAAATCATGAAACATATATCAATCTCTATGAAAACTCTATTAATTTCAATACCAATACTTTTTTTTAGTATAACTATTTTTTCACAAAATATTTATACAGGTAAAGTAGCAGATAATCAAAAAGAACCTATTGCATTTGCTAATGTGGTAATATATAGCACTACAAATAAAACATTAGAAAAAGGAAGTATCACTGATGAAAACGGAAACTTTACAGTTGAACTAAATTCTAAAGAAGGGTTTTATATAGAGATAAGTTTTTTAGGATTTGAAACTAAAAAAATAGAATTAAATCAGATAACAAATTTAGGAATAATAATTTTAGAAGAAAACAGTAACGCTTTAGATGAAGTGGTTATTAAAGCTAAAAAACAGAGTTTAATAAGGAAAAATGATCGTTTGATATTTAATATAAATAATACTGCTGTTCAAGAAATGGGTTCTGCTGTTGATGTCCTAAAAGTGACACCTAATATTGTAGTGCGAGATGATAAATTAACAATGCTAGGAAAAAGCTCTGTTAGAGTAATGATTAATGGTAAAATGATGCCATTACAGGGAGATGAATTAAGTAATTATTTATCTAGCATTAATAGTTCAAATATTAAAGCTGTAGAAGTAATTACAATACCACCATCAGAATTTGAATCAGAAGGGAATGGAGGCATAATAAATATTATATTAAAAAAACAAAAAAGTGATTTTTGGAGTGTTGTTGCTCGTACTTCTGGAACGCAACGTACTCAATTTTCATATGGAAATAGCTTGGCATTTAATTACAAAAAGAAAAACACTTACTTGACAGTTAGTGTTTCAAATGGAGAATATATTAAAAACAGTAAATTTAATAACAATTATTATTACGATACCGAAATATGGAAAGGAGATGGTCCTAATAGATATGAGAATGATTATTTGAATTACAGATTGTCGGTAACACAAAATATAACGTATAAATGGGAGGTAGGAGCAAATTATTCTGGATCTAATTCAGATAATAATATTCAGACAAATAATACAGATTCTGTTTATGATTTATTGAATACTTTGAAATATGCTCTTATTTCTAATGGATTATCAAAACAAAATTCAAAAACTCATACGTTTAATATAAATAATATATTTAGACTAGACAGTATTGGCAAAAGTATTTCATTAGATTTTGATTATTACATATCATCTTCTCAAAAAACAGGAGAGAATAGTGGTGGGAAAATAGAAAACAATCTAAACTTACCAACTTTTTCTAATGATACAGGTATTGACTATGATTTTACAAATTTTTCAAGTAAGATAGATTTTTCATTACCTTTTAATAAAATTAAAATAAAATTTGGGGGGAAAGCATCTATATCTAAAACAAGTAATGATTTTAAATTTTATGATACATTTGGAGGCGCTCCTATTTTTGATGAAAACCAGTCAAATATATTTAATTATGATGAAAAAATATTTGGAATTTATGTGTCAGCTTCAAAACAATTGACAAAAAAGATTACAGCAAAGGCAGGGTTAAGAGCTGAGAAAACGGAAACGGAGTCATATTCTAAATCTAATAATGAAAGTAATAATAACAATTATACAAAACTATTCCCAACCCTATATGTTACGTATAATATAAAAGATAAAAAGTCAATTTCTTTTAATCTTAGTAAACGCTTAAATAGACCAAGATTTGAAAGTTTAGATCCTTTTAAAATTATTCTTAATCCATATAAAACAATACAAGGAAATCCTTTTTTAAAGCCATCTTATATAACGACTATAGAATTTATATACAATACAAAAAAGAATGAATTAAAGTTTTATGCACAAAGTTTAGAAGGTAGTTATAATCAAATTAGTGAAATAAACCCTATAACAAAAGTAGTTAATTATACCTATTATAATCATATAGATATTTCTAATTATGGAATTACAAACACTTATATTCTTGATAAAGTAGATTGGCTAACGTCATATAATACAGTTGATTTGGGTTATTCTATTATGACTTCATCTTTACCACAAACTATTGGAAGTCAAGAAGGGTTTAATGCTTTTATTCAAACTCAAAATTATATAAAATTAAATTCTAAAAAAACTCTTTCGTTAGGTGTAAATTATTATTATGTTTTCCCTTCAAAGGTAAATTTATCCCATTCGGAAGGATATGGACCTTTAGATTTATCGTTAAGATTAAAGCTTTTAAAAGGAGATTTGAATTTTTCAATGTACCTAAATGATGTTTTAAATACAAGTAGACCATTAGTGACTAATTTTTACAATGATGTAAAGTCAACATATAAAAATTATTATGATACGCGATCATTAAGTTTTAACTTAAGGTACACGTTTGGTAACAAAAAAATTAACACAAAGTCAAGTAGATCAGGGAATAATGATATACAAAATAGAGCAAATAGATAAATTATAATAAAATTAAATAGGTTTTTTCCTACGAATACTTTATTAGACACTATTATAATCTTTTAAAAATTTTAAACTAATAAAAAAGGTGAATGAAATTACAATAAATATAATCCAAGGCCAGAATCAGACCAAAAGCAGTTTAAGTCTCAAAACTATATTGAATTAATAAATCATTTAAAATTTAAATAAAATGAAAAAAATAAAATTAAATAAAGGATTGAAATTAAATAAAGAATCAATCACAAAACTTCAAGAGTCTCAATTATCCAATTTTGTTGGAGGGTATAAAGAGCGAAAAACCTGTATGGCGCAGTCGTGTACTATTATTATCAGTGATAATTCATGTGGTATTGGTTCATGTAATACACCCGAACTAATGTAAAGAGCTGTTATAATAAAACTAAAGAAATAAGTTTTTTACCTATTCTACGAAGGCTTTATTAAACACTACTATAAGACTAGAATCTTTTAAAGTTTTTAAGAAAATAATTAAATCATTATTGTCTGTAAACGAGATTGTTAAATTAATAAAATAAATATATATAAATAAGGCAAGTAAAAATTTACAATAAATATAATCCAAGGCTAGGACCAGACCAAAAGCAATGAATGTCTTAAAACTATATTGAATTAATAAATCATTTAAAATTTAAACAAAATGAAAAAAATAAAATTAATCAAAGGGTTGAATTTAAACAAAAAATCAATCACAAAACTTCAAGAGTCTCAATTATCAAACTTTAAAGGAGGTAACAAAGGAGCTAGTATTTCATGTCTTAATTTCACATGTAACGCTTCTTGTAATGAAGGTACGTGTAATGCTAAAATTCGTTAATTATTTTATGTTAAGACCTGCTGGTAATACAATAATTGGTAGGTCTTACCAAAAAAATATAAAAAGTGAAATCGAATAAGGAATCGGCACAAACCTTCAAGAAGCTAAATGTTTTAATTTAATGAAAGTACTTAAAGGAAATGATTTCTATATAATTGAACTTTGATTATAAAAAAGATAAATTTGTATAAAGAAAATTTCCTAACAGAATTAAATCAGAATAAAATTTAACAAAGCCTTAAAATTAAATAAGGAATTGATTACAAGGCTCTAAAAAACTCAAAGATCAAATTTATTGAGGAAAATAGAGACAGTAAAACAAGGTGTGGCACAGTCATGTACTATTATTGATGATGGTTCATGAGGTTAGGCTCTTAGAATACAGCGTCCAAAAATGAAGACCCTATCCTATCTAAATCACTATATAAAATTAAAACAGAATGAAAAAAATCAAATTAAACAAAGGATTGAATTTAAGCAAAAAATCAATCACAAAACTTCAAGAATCTCAATTATCAAACTTTAAAGGAGGTAATAAAGGATTAAGCGATTATTCATGTGCAAATGGATCTTGTATTAAATCTTGTAATGAAGATTCTTGTACTCAAGTAATAAGATAAATTATTATTAACCTTTTAATTAAAGAGGATGTTAAAAAACAAAAAATATTCATCTTCAATAATTAAAATCAAATTTAAACAAAATGAAAAAAATTAAATTAAACAAAGGATTGAAATTAAATAAAGAATCAATCACAAAACTTCAAGAGTCTCAATTATCAAACTTTAAAGGAGGAAATATGATTGCAGGGCTAACATGTGCAAATGGATCTTGTATTCAGTCATGTAATAAAAATTCTTGTAAAGCAAAAATCCGTTAATTATTTTGTATTAAGATCTACTAGTAATGCTGTATTGGTAGGTCTTACATATAAAATTATCGAATTATACACTTGATTTAATAAAACTTAAAAAAAGTCGATTACAAAGTTACCAAAGTCTCAATTATTATCTAAAAAATAGAGATTAAAAAACATGTTAAAATGCAGTAACGCATTATTAAGGGTGTTAATTTCATGCAATGGTGACATACAGATACAAAGTAGAATAAATTATACAAAGAAAATCCTGGCCAGGACTAGACCAAAAGCAATTAATGTCTTAAAACTATATTGAATTAATAAGTCATTTAAAATTAAAACAGAATGAAAAAAATCAAATTAAACAAAGGATTGAATTTAAACAAAAAATCAATCACAAAACTTCAAGAGTCTCAATTATCAAACTTTAAAGGAGGTAATAAAGGATTAAGCGATTATTCATGTGCAAATGGATCTTGTATTAAATCTTGTAATGAAGATTCTTGTACTCAAGCAATAAGATAAATTATTATTAACCTTTTAATTATAGAGGATGTTAAAAAATAAAAAATATTCATCTTCAATAATTAAAATCAAATTTAAACAAAATGAAAAAAATCAAATTAAACAAAGGATTGAAGTTAAATAAAGAATCAATCACAAAACTTCAAGAATCTCAATTATCTAATTTTAAAGGAGGTAATATGGTTGTAGGTGTTACATGTGGAAATGGATCATGTATCGAATCGTGCAATAAAAACTCTTGTAAAGCGAAAGCAATTCGTTAACTATTTTATGTTAAGACCTACTAGTAATACTATTGGTAGGTCTTGCATAAAAATATTTAAACTATAAATTTACATACTTAATAAATATTAATTGCTTGGTTTTTATCAGAAGAAAAGACTTATGATTACCATATTATGAATTGAAATTTATTCAGATATTGAGTGAGTAACTTAATAAAATAAAGAATCTACGACAAAGTTATAAATATATCTATTACCATTTTCTAAAAAAATGAGATTAGAAAATGTGTTAAGATATAGCAAGTTACTATTACGGATAGTGTTGTATGTGGTATAAATTTCATGTAATAATGACATACAAGTATTATAGTAAAATAAATTATGTAAAGAAAACCTAAGTCAGGACTAGACCAAAAAGCAATAAATGTCTCAAAACTATATTGAATTAATAAATCATTTAAAATTTAAACAAAATGAAAAAAATCAAATTAAACAAAGGGTTGAATTTAAACAAAAAATCAATCACAAAACTTCAAGAATCTCAATTATCAAACTTTAAAGGAGGTAATATGGTTGTAGGAGTTACATGTGCAAATGGATCTTGTATTAAATCTTGTAATGAAGATTCTTGTATTAAAGCAATAAGATAAATTTATTATTAGCCTTTAATTAAAGACAAAAGCTATAAAATGCTTATTATCAATAATTAAAATAAATAAACTCCTAGGCAAGGATTAGACCAAAAACAATAAATGTCTTAAAACTATATTGAATTAATAAATCATTTAAAATTTAAATAAAATGAAAAAAATTAAATTAAACAAAGGATTGAATTTAAACAAAAAATCAATCACAAAACTTCAAGAATCTCAATTATCAAACTTTAAAGGAGGTAATAAAGGATTAAGCGATTATTCATGTGCAAATGGATCTTGTATTAAATCTTGTAACGAAGATTCTTGTACTCAAGCAATAAGATAAATTATTATTAACCTTTTAATTAAAGAGGATGTTAAAAAACAAAAAATATTCATCCTCAATAATTAAAATCAAATTTAAACAAAATGAAAAAAATCAAATTAAACAAAGGATTGAAGTTAAATAAAGAATCAATCACAAAACTTCAAGAGTCTCAATTATCTAATTTTAAAGGGGGTAATATGGTTGCAGGACTTACATGTGCAAATGGATCATGTATTCAGTCATGTAATAAAAACTCTTGTAAAGCGAAAATTCAATAATTAACTTATGCTAAGACCTACTAATATTATTAGTAGGTCTTGCCTAAAAATATTTAAAAATGAAAATAATTAAAATAAATAAAGGATTGAATTTAAACAAAAAATCAATTACAAAACTTCAAGAATCTCAATTATTAACTTTTAAAGGAGGAGGTGTAAATGACCTTAAAAACCCTCCCTCTTGCGTAATGCATTCTTGTATTGGAAGGCTATAACTTGAAAAATAAATACAACAAGATTCAATTCTTGTTGTATTTAAACAAAAATAATCCCAAAAAAAGGAGAGAACAAATAATTATTTCTTACACAAGGTTATAACCATTTTTATTGGAATTGTTTCAGTATATTATTAATGCAATAGATGTAATCTGCTTATTATTAATAATTTAAATTACTTTTTAATTTTAACAGTTCTATTTTACATTGACTACCCTTTTGTATAGTTTTTATCTAATAAACTTACTACTACCTTTTTGTGTAATAGAGAGGTTGTGATGTGGCTGTAGTTTTGACAACAACAAACACATACCATTATGATGACTACAAAAAACCATTTAGAAAGACTTAGAGTAAATCAAATATTAGATTTATCAAAATTTGTTGTTACAGAAAATTTCAAACATCATTCAAATAATGTTTTGCCAGAAAATTATAAAGCTGATGTTAATTCTATTTATAAAGAAGAATTAAATTATTTTAATAATTCAGAGGTTTTTGTAAGTAAGAACTCTTCAGGTTCCATTTCAGGATCTATACGAGTATTAAAATGGAACTATGTAGATGTATTACCAATACAAAATATTTTTGGTATTAATCCATTATTAGTAGCAGGCGATACTTTTTCAAATGATATATGGCATATTGGAAGATTTGCAATAAAAAAAGAAGTTCAAAATATTAATTTGTTTAAACAATTAATGGTTTGTGCAATATCACCAATATGTAAAAATAAAGGAAATATAGCATTTGCTGAATGTGATAGTAAATTATTACGAATTTTAACACTATTAGGTATCAAAGCAACTGTAATAGGTAATTCTGTAAATTATTTAGGATCAGAGACAATTCCAATCTTAATGACTTATGATGGATTGATTGATTTTTATATGCAAAATGTAGGATCAGTATCTACAGAAGTATTAAATCAATCTGTTCAAAAAAACATGCTACCAGAAAGGGTAGTATTAACCTCACAGAAGTACAACTACCCTTTGGTGTAATATAAACATTGGGATTACCCCTTAACTTTGAAGTATACTTAAATAGACACAAACTTCTTACCTAGTATGTAAACAACAAACTAATTTAAAATGAAAATAGCAAAACAATTAATACAAAAAATAGACTCTCTAAATAGTGAAGAGTTAGATACAGATGGTCTTTTAAACGGAAGATTGGGATTAGTGTACTATTATTATTATGTATATAAACATTTTAATGATGAAAAATACTTAGATAAAATACAAATAAATTTAGAAGCGGTTTTAAATAATATAGAAAATCAAACGTCAGGTGTATTATTAGACTCTACATTTGAGAGTGGTTTAAGTGGGTTAGGGTATATATTGCAATTATTAATTAATGCAAATATATTAGATTCTGAATATAAAAGTGAAATAGATGAAATAAATGCTGTTGTCTTTGATGAGGCAGTAAAACTAATTGAGCAAAAAAATTATGATTTTGTTAGAGGTCCTTTTGGAATACTATTTTATTTATCATTTGTTAATGACATATTTCATGTCAACGCTATATTAGAAATATTAATAGAAAAATTTAAAGAGGATGAAGAATTTTTCTTTTATAATGAATATACATATATAGAAGGAGTTCATATCGGTTATGCGCATGGTATTTGTGGAATAATTAAAGTGCTTAACGATAATAAAGAAGAAGATGAAAGGGTTGATTTTATTATTAAGAAACTTCTAATAAAATTAGTTTCAATAATAGAAAAAAATGATTTTTATATTGATGATCAAAAATATTATTTACCTAGAAGTATTCATAAAGGCGATTCTTTTAAAAACGTATTAAATTATAGAGCTGTTTTAGCGTGGTCAAATAGTGATATAAACTTTGCAACACTTATTTATTCTCTTAAAGAAAAATATGTAACAAAAAAGCTAATTGATATTGCAAATGAAATCGCTTTAAATAGTATTAGTAGAAAAAAGGAAGAACATACTAGAGTTTGGGATCATCGATTCTATTTTGGGAGCTCAGGTGTTTTAAAAATATATGATTTTTTATATAAAAAGACAGGAGTTAAAGCGTACCAAAAAGCAGCACAATATTGGTATAAACAAACACTTGTATTCTTAGAAGAAAACAAAATTGAAAACCACCCATTAAATTTTTTAAATAACCTTCCAGCAACAACTTTATCTATCTTAGAATTTGAGGAAGAAGAAGATGTTAACTGGACAAAAATATTATTATTATTATGAAAACAAAAGATATTAAAATTGGACTTTTAGAATTTGGATTGTCCGAAAAACAAAACTCATTACATGCAATAGAAGATATTTTTGAATATGCAATAGTTGCTGATAAATTAGGATACTCTAGATTTTGGATATCCGAACATCATAGATCTAATTCACTACATCCATACAATAATCCTGAAATTATGATTACTCTTATTGCAGGTATGACCGAAAACATTAGAGTTGGTGGAGCAGGATCATTAATAGGATATTATTCGCCTTATTCTTTAGTTCAAAATTATAAATTACTAAACAATATTTACAATGACCGTATTGATTTTGGATTATCAAAAGGACGTCCCGAAAATTCACAGTTACATGATTTCTTTAATTTGACTTATGACAATAAAACGTATGAGAATAAAATGTATCTAAAAAATCTTGAAGGAATATCTGATTTACTGCATAATGAAAAAGAAAATTATGAAAAGAGAAAAATTGTAATTCCACCATTTATGGGTAAGCCACCTTCTTTATGGTATTTATCAAACAGTTATAAATTGAAAGACTTGGCTATTGATAAACAATTAAATATTTGTAAATCATTAATGCATGGTTTAGACGTCTTTGATTACAATCCAGATTTGGAAGGATTAATGGAGTATAAAGAAGAATACTACCTGAAAAACAAAAAACAACCTGAAGTGGCATTAGCAATAGCTATATCATTTACAAAATCAAAAAAAGAAATAGAAGAGATTGAATCTAAACAAAAAAATCCTAGAGAAGCTCTCAAAGTAATTTCGGTAACGGATGATACAATTTCCGTAGTATTTAAAAACCTCCAAAAAAAATATGGCATAGATGAATTCATTATTTATGATACAGAATCTAACATAGATAAAAAAATAGAAAATTTGAATCGTATTAAACAAAATATAAAAAACTTTTAAGATGAAGAACATACATATATTACCAGAAAAAATAGTCCGTGAACCACTATTCCCATTAAATGATTATAGTAAAATCCCGAAAAACACTAACGAGTTAGACAAATTCATAGATTCATTATTTAATAATAAAAAATTTTCCGAAGCAATTTATTTATCATCTCCATCATTACATAACGAATGGGGTAAAATAATTAATGGAGAAAAAAAGAGGGGTAAAATAAATGATTCAATTTTAAAATATTATATAAGAGCAATTTCAAATACAGTTCCATTTGGGCTTTTTACTTCTTATTCTGTGATATCAGATACAAATAATAAAAATGAGGAATACAAGAGGTTTTCTAATGTTGATATGGAGTATCTACTAAAATTACTGAATTATTTAAATGAACATCCAGTTGTTAGACAAACAACTGGATTTAGAAAGAATAATTCAATATATAAAGTAGGGGATAAATATAGGTATATTGAGCCTAAATACACTGAAAATCAACTTAATTACACACTATCGTCTATAGATAGTAATGATCTTTTAGATTACATATTATCTTATGAAGAAGATAATTTATCTTTTAGTGAAATAAAGAATATAATATTGAATATTGTTGAAGGAGTAACGGATGCAGAAGTTGAAGACTATATAAATCAATTAATAGATTCTAAGATTTATATTTCATCCTTAGAAGTAAGTTTAAATGAAGAATATTTACTAGATCAGATTGTTGCCTTTTACAAAAAAAACATTAATATATTAGGTAAAGATGACAAATTAAATTCAATCTTTTCAGCATTAATTAATGTAAACAAAAAAATTAAAAAATTAAACCAAAATGTTTTTAATGAACAAAACATATATCAAGGAATATTTGATGAATTAGAGAATATAGATATTCCTTTTCAAAAAAAATATGTAATAAATTCTAATTTAAGAAAAAACATTTCTAATGATTTTAATGACGATAAGATAAAAGTTAAACTGAATAAATTAATAAGTAAATTATCAAAATTATCTCATACAAATATTATTAATCAAACTAATTTAGATAAATTTAAGGAGAATTTTTATAATAGATATGAAGATCAGGAAGTTTTGTTACTAGAAGTTTTAGATAATGAATTAGGAATTGGTTATTTAAATCATTTAAAAGAAGATGTTCTTTTTTCAGACTTGATAGATGATATAACTTTCCCTTCTATAGAGCGGAAAAGTATAGAGAAAAAAATAGAACCGGAAATATATAATTTTTGGATGAACTTATTTATGGAAAAATCTAATGATAAAGTAATTGATTTAGATGAATTAAATTTAGATGCTTTTGAAGAATCTAAACAAGCAAAAAATGGCTCTTTTTCACTATCATATACCTATACCAATGACAAAGTTTACCTAAAAAGTATTGGAGGAATAACAGCTACAAATTTAATAGGTAGATTTAGTAATAATGATAAAGAAATTCAAACAATTATAAATAAAGTTGTAGATTTTGAAAAAACAATTTTCAAAAATAAAATTACAGCAGAAATAGTTCATTTACCAGCTAACAGAGCAGGTAATATTCTTATTAGAAGAATAAAAAGAGAGGCAGAAATTAGTCTTATATCAAAAACATCCGAAGGTACCAAAGTAATTGATTTAAACGATCTTTATATTAGTATTAAGCGTAATAAAATTATTTTAAGATCTAAAAAAGAAAATAAAGAAGTCATTCCGTTTTTAAGTTCTGCACAAAACTTTCATTTTAATTCATTGCCAGCATATCATTTTTTATGTGATTTGCAAAACCAAGATAGATTTATTGATTTTTATATTAATTTCGGAGGTTTCAATATAGGAGATCTTGATTATTGCCCTAGGATTACGTTTGGAAATGATATTATTATAAGAAAAGCATCTTGGTTGTTGAAGGATGGTAGATTTAAAAATGTAGAAGCTTTAAATCACTATTTAAACAAAATGGAAGTGCCTCCATTTATTTATTTAACGGTTGGTAGTGAAGATAAAATGATTATTGATAGAAATAACCCTGTCACATTAAATATTTTATTTAATGAAATAACAAAAAGTAAAATTATTAGAATAACGGAGAATGTTTATGATATGAAAAGTAAAGAAAAACAGTTTGCTAATGAACATATAAGTATAGTTAAATCTCAGTTGACTACAAATTTAATAGCAGATTTAGATATAGCTAATTTTAATGAAAGTAATGAGCCCAATGTGAAACGATCATTTATATATGGAGATGAATGGGTATATTTTAAACTATATACAGGAAGAGTGATTTCTGATAATATTCTTACCGAAAAGATAGCGAATATCGCAAATTCTTTATTAAAAAGTAATACAATTGATAAATGGTTTTTTATTAGATACACAGATCCTGAATTTCATTTAAGACTAAGGTTTCATTTAACAGATAATAAAAATTATAAAGAAGTTTCTAGGATTATCAATGCTGAACTTTCTCAATTAGTTGAAGAAAATAAGATCTGGAAATTAGATTTATCTACTTATAATAGGGAGCTAGAAAGGTATAGTTGGGATAATATAGATAATTCAGAAACAATATTTTATATTGATTCAGATTTTACAATTAAAATGTTGGATTATCTAAAATATAATAATGAAAGTAAAATATGGCTTTATGTATTAAAATCGATAGATGATTTTTTTAATGCTTTTAATATTAGTTTAGATGAAAGACATGCAATTATTGAAAGAATGTTTACTAGTTTCTGGATTGAACATGGTCAAATAAAATCGATTAAGAAAGATATTGACGTTAAATTCAGAAAACATAGTAAAGAAATAACTAAACTATTTAAAGCACCTACTGAAGAATTAGAAGTCTTGTATAAGGAAAGATTAGATAGATTAAAAGTTATTATTTTTAGTGAAAAAGCAAAACAAAATATGACAGATTTATTATGGAGTTATATTCATATGAATGTAAATCGGTTTATACAATCAAACCCTAGAGCACATGAGTTAATAATGTACGGCATATTGGAAAAACATTATAGAAAAGAAATAGGAATAAGAAAGTATAATCAAAAATTAGTTACAAATGAAACTTATTAGACAACACGATAAGATGGACTGTGGTCCATCTTGTTTAGGGATGATTGTAAATCATTACGGAAAAGATATATCTTTAAATTATTTAAGAAAGAAGTGTTATATCACAAAGGAAGGAGTTTCTCTTTTAGGTGTAGATGAAGCCGCAAAAGAAATGGGTTTTGAAACTTTTTCAGCAAGTTTAAATATAGAGGAACTTAAAAAAACAGATGAAACCAATTTCCCTTGCATTTTACATTGGAATAATAATCATTTTGTAGTTTTAGAAGAGTATAAAAAGAAAAGAATATTCAGTAGAAAAAAGACATGGAAAATAATGGATCCTGGACATGGAGTTATTTATTTGAATGATGAAAAATTCAAAAAATCATGGCTAAGTGAAACTAAAGAAGGAGTCGCTTTTTTTATAAAACCAAAAGATAAATTTTATGAGATGGAATTTAAAAAAGAAGAGAATATCTCATTAAAATATCTTTTCAAATATTTTAAAAATCACACAAGAAAATTAACATTTGTATTTGTATTAATGCTTTTAGGAAGTATAATAAACATGATATTTCCTTTTTTAACTCAATTTTTATTTGATAATGGAATAGCAAAAAAAGATATAGATTATATTCAAATTATTCTATTTTCTCAATTGAGTTTGTATATAGGGTCTATAGTAATTGAAATTTTCAGGAATTGGTCCTTGTTAATTGTAGGAACAAAAATTAGCATACAAATAATTTCTGATTTTTTAACAAAGATACTAGAATTACCATTAAAGTATTTTGATTCAAAATTAATAGGTGATTTTCAGCAAAGAATTCAAGATAATGATAGAATAGAATATTTTCTTACATCTCAATCTATCACTACATTTTTCTCAACAGTTACATTTTCAGTGTTTTTTATTGTATTAGCCTATTATAATGCTACAGTATTACTAATTTATATTTCTTTAACAATATTATCTGTTATATGGTCTAATTATTTTCTAAGAAAAAGAAAAGATCTAGATTATCATAGATTTATTGAAAATAGTAATAATCAAGAAAATATTTATGAGATATTGAATGGTGTTTCTGAAATGAAATTAAATAATTTTGAAGAATATAAACGTAACCAATGGAAGGCAGTTCAAGACAAACTATTCAAAATTAATCTTAAAATTTTAAAACTAGATCAAATTCAAACTTCTGGATTTAATTTTATAAATCACGTTAAGAATATTTGGGTATCCTTTTATACAGCAGTTTTAGTTGTTCAAGGAGAAATGTCTTTAGGGGTGTTATTGAGTGTTTCTTATATTATTGGGATGATGAATTCTCCAGTAGATCAATTAATCACTTTTTTAAAGTCCTTACAAGATGCTAGATTAAGCTTATCAAGGTTAAATGAAGTTCAAAATGAGCAGCCAGAAGAAAAAAAATCGTACTCTAAATTACCTTTATTAAATACAAAAACCAATGCAGGAATAGAATTTAAAAATACATCATTCCAATATGAAGGGCCTAGATCTCCTTTTGTATTAAAAAATATTGACATGCACATTCCTGATGGTAAAATAACTGCAATCGTAGGGGCTAGTGGAAGTGGAAAAACAACATTAATGAAATTGCTTTTAAGGTTTTATGATCCAATAAAAGGGAATATTAATTTTAATAATCAAAATATTTTAACTATTTCTCCAAAGGATTTAAGAAAAAATTGTGGAGTAGTAATGCAAGATGGGTTTATTTTTTCAGATACTATTCAAAGAAATATAGCAACTTCAGATGAGTTAATAGATTTTGATCGTTTAGAAATAGCTACAAAAATAGCTAATATAAAAGAGTATATAGACTCTCTTCCTTTGGGATATAACACAAAAATAGGAGCCGCAGGAAGTGGGCTTTCTGGAGGTCAAAAGCAAAGAATTTTAATAGCTAGAGCTGTTTATAAAAATCCACATTATGTGTTTTTTGATGAAGCAACATCGGCATTAGACGCAGAAAACGAAAAAATAATACATGATAATTTATTTGGTTTCTTTAAAGGAAAAACAGTAGTAATTATAGCACATAGGTTGAGCACAGTTAAAAATGCAGACCAAATAATTGTATTAAAAAAAGGAAAAATAAGTGAGGTTGGAAGTCACAAGGAACTAGTAGAAAGTAAAGGTGATTATTTCAATTTAGTAAAAAATCAATTAGAATTAGGAAATTAAAAACAATAAGATGAAAAGCAATAAAATTATACAAGAAATAGAAAAATCAATTCAAAAAAACTATCAAACATTTACTTCAATGGGAGTTGTGAATGGACTAGCAGGAGTATCGCTATTTTATTATTATTTAGATAAAAAAGATTTATGCATTTCATTTATAGAAAAAGCAATTGAAGGACTTAATGATACTTATGAAGGAACAAATATTGTAAGTGATATTATGGAAATAGGAAAGTTACTTAATTTTTATCAAGAAAAAGAACTATTATCTTCAGAGGATACTAAGTTTTTTTATGAAAACTATGAACCTATAATTGAAGATTTATTAATGGATGGCTTAAGAGAAAATAATTTAAATCCTATATCAGGAACATTAAAATACGGAAATTATTTTATATACAGAACAAAACATTCAGATAAAGATTTTAGATATTTATTTTTAGATATTTTAAATAAAATAGAAGAATTATCTCATTATGATGAAAAAACAAATGGTATTTATTGGATATCAAATATAAAAAGAGAAAATAGAAATTTTATTGAATTAGGAATTAAACATGGTGTGATGGGCATTATAGACTTTCTTGTTAAGCTTTATCAAATTAATTTTGAAAAAGAGAGAGTATTTAAATTGATTGAAAAAGGATTAAAATATGTATCTAGTTTTAAATTAAAAAACGAAAAATTTCTTTTCCCTTTTTGTACAGACAATGTTCCTGAATCTAAAGACTTTTCATTTGGATTAATATATGGAGATCTTGGTATTGCTTATGGAATGTACAATGCAGGTAATGTTTGTAACATAGAAGAGTATAAAAAATTAGCGATAGAAGTTTTATCTAATTCAAGTAAATTTAAAGATGATGAAAATAAATCTATAACAGATGCAAATTTATTTTATGGAAGTTTAGGTATAGCATCATTACTACAGTTATTACAAAATAAAATAGGAACAAATTTTTTAGATGAAACAATAGAATATTGGTATTCTAAAACAATAGAACATAAAATTCATGAAGGTAAATGGGCAGGTTTTGATACAACATTTAATAAATTTGATATAAATGCACAGTTATCATTTTCGCATGGAATAGTTGGTATCGGTAT
>Ga0256840_1001957_pt1 | contig 18637 bp, 15 predicted proteins | sample 355202metaG_FD_185969 | JGI IMG/M metagenome (GOLD analysis project Ga0256840, IMG submission 185969) | Hydrothermal vent microbial communities from Mid Atlantic Ridge, Atlantic Ocean - 355-202 | ecosystem: Environmental > Aquatic > Marine > Hydrothermal vents | place: Atlantic Ocean: Mid...
CACGCTTCAAAAGAGGCATCTATAAATTTTTGCTCGCTCATTAACCTAAGGATTTAATAATACTACGCGCTGCTTCACGACCATCAAATGCTGCAGTAACAACTAAGTCCGCACCACGATAACAGTCACCACCTGCATAAATACCAGAAGTTGATGTTTGATGATTATCATCAACAATAACACCACCCCAGTCATTTGTCTCTATTCCATTTTCTGCAAAAAATGCAGGAACAGCAGGATCAAAGCCTAGAGCCATAATAACAACATCAGCCTTAACTTGGAACTCACTACCATTAACCTCCTCCATGCGTTGACGACCACTCTTATCTTTAGCACCGAGGATAGTTTTAATCATACTCACACCAACTGCTTTGGACTCATCACCAATGATAATCTCTTTTGGAGAGGCATAAAAAGTAAAATCAACACCCTCTTCCATCGCATTTTTATACTCTTTTTTACTTCCTGGCATATTATGAGCATCACGACGGTACAAGCATGTTACACTTTTCGCACCTTCACGCTTAGCAGTACGAACACAATCCATAGCAGTATCACCACCACCAATCACAACAACATCTAAATCTTTAAAATCAAACTCTTTAGGATAGTTTTGTCCAAAGTTTTTTTGCCCAATGGCAGTTAAGTACTCCATAGACATATAAACATTACTTGCAGATTCACCACTTATACCAGCACCTTTAGCACTTGTAGCACCAATTCCAATAAAGATTGCATCATGATTATCAGCAACTTCTTCAAAGGAGATATCTTTGCCAACTTCACAGTTTACATGTAAGTCCATTCCCGCTTCTACTAAAAGCTTTACACGGCGCTCAACAACTTTTTTATCAAGCTTAAAGTTTGGAATACCATACGTTAAAAGTCCACCTGCTCTATCAGCGCGCTCATACATGCTCACACCAAAACCTGAACGCAGTAGATACGTTGCAGCAGAGAGACCAGCGGGACCCGAACCGATAATAGCCACTTTTTTATCACGAGTCACACCTGGAAAATCAGGTTTTAGACCTTGCTTGAAGCCTTCTTCGCTAATATAAGTCTCAATCGAACCAATAGTAATAGCACCATGACCATCATTAAGCGTACAGTCACCTTCGCAGAGTCTATCATGAGGACAAACACGTCCCATAACCTCTGGAAATGGCGAAGGCTCATTTGATAGTTTAAATGCAAACTCCAAATCTTTTTCTGCAATGGATTTTAACCATTGAGGGATGTAGTTATGAAGTGGACATTTATTAAGACAAAAAGGATCACCACACTGAATACAGCGTTCACTCTGTTGTGAAGCATCTGGATTATCAAAAACCTCATAAATTTCATTAAAATCTTTAGTACGCTCTACAACCAAGCGTTTAGAAGGATCAAGACGTCCTGTAGTTAAAAATTCACGCATCTTAATCTCCTTTATCTACATTAAGTGGAAGTTTTTTAAGGTTCTTAGGGCGAACAAGCCAAAAATTACGAATCTCTACGCGGAAGTTTTCAAGAATAGTTTTCGCTTGCTCACTTCCCGTCTCAACAAGATATTCTTTTAAAAGACGCTTCAAGAAATGACGCGCCTCATCTCCATCATCTGTATCTATACGAACAGCTTCGACTAACTCTGTATTTACATTTTCTATAAAATTATGATCTTCATCAAAAACAAAAGAGATACCGCCTGTCATACCTGCACCAAAGTTGATTCCAGTACATCCAAGAATAACAACAATACCACCAGTCATATACTCACAAGCATTATCACCAGTTCCCTCAACAATAGCAAGCGCACCAGAGTTACGAACTGCAAAACGCTCACCAACAGAACCATTAATGAAGAGTTTACCACCTGTTGCTCCATAAAGACAGGTATTTCCACCAGCAGAGAAGGTTTCACCTTGTTGTTCTGGAGTGATAATAATCTTACCTCCATGCATCCCTTTACCAATATAATCATTGGCGTAGCCATCAAGACGGATAGAGACACCATTAATAAGAAATGCTCCAAGCGCTTGACCAGCAATTCCTTTGAGGGAGATGTTAATCGTCTCATCTTTTAAACCCGCATCACCAAAATATTGAGCAATTTCACCACTTATACGCGCACCAAAACTACGGTTTAAATTACAAATATCACGCGTAATACGAATTGGGTGATCTGGATGTTTAATCGCACTCATAGCCTCAGCTAAAACATCGACTTCATAAGCATTATCATCAAATGGTGGGTTTGAGTCTTGTTGGCAAGTGTTTATACCCTCTTCTAAGTGCAAGACTGATGAGAAATCAAATTTTTGTGCAAATTCATCTTCAACAACTTTGAGTAAATCACTTCGTCCTATAATCTCTTCTAAGCTTTTATATCCTAATGATGCAAGAATAGTTCGCACATCTTCAGCCAAATAAGTAAAGAAATTGATAACTTGATCTACATTGCCTAAGAAATGCTCACTTCTAAGTGTTTCATTTTGAGTTGCAATACCAACCGAACAGCGATTAACATGGCAAATACGAAGCATTTTACAACCAACAATCGTTAAAACTCCTGTACCAAAAGCATAACTTTCAGCACCTAAGAGTGCGGCTTTGACAACATCAAGCCCAGTTTTGAGTCCCCCATCTGTTTGAAGATGCACACTAGAGCGAAGATTATTGGCTTTAAGGGCATTATGTGCTTCTGAAAGTCCTGTTTCCCAAGGGTTCCCTGCAAATTTGATAGAAGTTAGTGGAGCTGCGCCTGTTCCACCATCACCACCAGAGATGATGATTTTATCAGCGTAAGCTTTGGCAACACCTGCAGCGATAGTTCCAACACCAGCAGTCGATACAAGTTTTACTGTAATAGTAGCTTTTGGATTGACCTGTTTGAGATCAAAAATAAGCTGTGCTAAATCCTCAATAGAGTAGATATCATGGTGTGGAGGCGGTGAAATGAGTGTGACACCTGGAACTGTGTGACGCAGTTTACCGATAAGAGCAGTTACCTTATGTCCTGGAAGTTGTCCACCCTCACCTGGTTTTGCACCTTGAGCAACTTTAATCTGAATCTCTTGTGCAGAGCGTAGATATGCAGGCGTAACACCAAAACGTCCAGAAGCTACCTGCTTAATCTTAGAGTTACGAATAGTATTAAAACGCTCTTTATCTTCACCACCCTCACCTGAGTTTGACTGAGCACCGATTGTATTCATCGCTTGTGCAATTGTTTCGTGTGCCTCAGGAGAGATAGAACCTAAGCTCATCGCTGCTGAAGCGAAACGTTTAAATATTTTCTCTTTTGGTTCTACTTCGCAAATATCAATGGCTTCTCTATCTGATGTAAACTCAAAGAAGTCACGAATAAATTTCAAGCCACGGTTATTTACAATATTACGAAGCTTCTGATAATCTTTTGGATCTCCTGATTTTGAAACAGCGTGGATAGCATGAATCACTTCAGGACCAAAATCGTGGTACTCTTGTCCATTATAAAATTTATAAAAACCGCCAATATTGAGTGGGAAAATCTTATTAAAACCGTTATCAGCATAAGCATCTTTATGCGCTTTTTGCAATCGTTCATCTATATCTTCATAACTAAGGCCAGGAATGAGTGCTTGTGAATCACCAAAACACTCTTGCACAATATCACGGCTCAATCCCAAGACATCAAAAAGACCTGAATTACGATATGATGCAATAGTAGCGATACCCATTTTTGACATAATCTTCAGCAATCCACCATTAATCGCTAAATGAACCGCTTTAAGTGCATCATGACAATTTGTAGAGTAGTGTTTATTTTGTGTATGCTGCATTACGGTTGCAAATAAAAGATTTGGATAAACTGCACTTGCGCCATACGCGATAAGCGTTGCGGCACTATGCGAGTCAATAACTTCACCAGTAGCCGCTATGATAGAGACTAAGTGCCGCACACCAGCATCTAAGAGAGCTTGGCTTAAACGACCTACTACCATCAGCATAGGCATTATCATCTTTGTTTGGCTTAAATTCATATCATCTAATATTACAATACGAGTGCCTTCATTTTTTACAGATGTAATTATCTCTTTCACTAAAGCTTCTAAAGACTCTTTTAGATTGGATTCATAACTAGTGCTAAAAGTACTGTTTTTATAAACTGCTTTATAGCGTGGTGATCCAGTGTCACCAAAAGATTTTAGAACTTCTAGTTTTTCACGAGTGATAATAGGTGAAATAGATTTCAAGCGGTATGCATGATCTGGTGATTCATCTAAAATATTATGAATTTCACCAAATCCTGTGTTGAGACTCATAACTACTTTTTCACGAATAGGGTCGATTGGAGGATTTGTGACTTGTGCAAATTTTTGTTTAAAAAAGTCACTAAAACGACGCTGTTTTACACTAAAAGCAGCCATTGGAGTGTCATCACCCATAGAGCCAACTGCCTCCTTGGAATCCCAAATCATCGGTTCAATAACTTGCTCAATTATCTCATGTGTAATATTGAAATAGCGTTGCGATTGTACAATACTTATCTCATCAAACTCACAACTTCTTTCATACTGTAAATCAATATGCTCTTGAAGATAGATCATATTTTCATTAAGCCACTTCATATAAGGATTAGATGATTTGAGATAGTCATTAATATCATCATCTTTAAGCACTTTTCCAAATTTCAGATCAAGACCAATCATTTGACCTGATTGCAGGCGACCACGCTCACGAATCTCATTCTCAGGAATATCGATGACACCATATTCGCTAGCTATAAGAAATGTGTCATCCTTGGTAATGATATATTTTGAAGGACGAAGACCATTGCGATCTAAAACACAACCAATATAGCGTCCGTCTGTTAGTGAAAACGCTGCTGGACCATCCCAAGCCTCAAAGACCGCTGATTGATATTCATAAAAAGCACGAAGCTGGGGATCCATATATGGTGCATTTTGCCATGGAGCAGGAATCACTGAGCGTGCTGCTTTAAAAAAGTCCATGCCGTTTGCAATTAGAAATTCAAAGAAATTATCTGCACTTGCACTGTCCGAAGAGCCTTCTTGCAAGATAGGTAAAATTCTTGCTATCTCTTCATTGGTAAAAATATCACTCTTAAGTGATTCAGATTTGACTTTTACATTAAAACGGTTTGCTTCTACAGAGTTAATCTCGCCATTATGTGCTATAGCACGAAATGGTTGCGCTAGGCGCCATTTTGGCAATGTGTTTGTAGAGAAGCGTTGGTGAAAAAGTGAAAAAGAGATTTTAAATTTAGCATCTTGAAAATCTTTATAAAATTCTTTGATATGCGTTGGCATAACAAGACCCTTATAAGAGAGTACTTTCGAGCTCATTGAAGCGATATAAAAATCTTCATCTTCTATAAAAAAGTGCTCCGACTCTTTACGGCTTAAATATAAAAGCGCATCAAAACGCTGTGTAGCCATAATAGAATTAGGGATAATAAAAAGTTGCATAATAAACGGTAAAGTCTCAAGGGCTTGTTCCCCAAGAGCATTCGTGTCCAAGGGAACTACTCGTTCAAGTACAATTTTTAGATCATTATTGGTACAGATTTCATCTATTTTTGTAAGTTGCTCTTTATCTCTCGTAAACACCGAGGCAATCGCGTACATACTAGGAAGCTCAACTCCCTCTTTTTGGGCAACTAGCCTCATGAACTCATCAGGCATAGAGAGAAGCAGTCCACTTCCATCACCCGTTTTGCCATCTGCAGCAACAGCACCACGATGCATCATGCGCTCTAGTGCTGTAATAGCATTTTCCAGATTTTTATGACTTGCACGGTTTTTAATATTGGCAATCAGTCCAAATCCACAGTTATCTTTAAAAGATCGTAATAAATCGTGATATTCACCCATTCATCTGCCTTTTTAATAAAATTTAATCTCTTTTTAAAGTATATTATCTTATTTAGAGTTTTAGGCTTGTAGTTTAACTTTTTTTGTGTTAAGATTTTATAAATTATAGAGTATTATCCAGTCTAAAAAAATCCAGTGAGTAGAAAAGAAGCAATTTGCAAGGTTTCATAATAAAAGTCAATCGCTTCAAAGATGAAGATTTAATAGTTACCATCATAACACAGCAAAACTTACAGATACTTTATCGTTTCTATGGGGCGCGTCATGGTGTCATCAGCCTTGGCTTTAAGATAGATTTTGAAATAAAAAAGAGTTTAAATAGCACTATCGCTCAACTTCGTGACGTCATTCATCTAGGACATCCGTGGATTACAGACAGATCGCGTCTGAGTCTTTGGCAACAGTTTATTACACTTTTTTATCCTCACTTAAAAGATACCGAGGAGATTGATGATTTTTATTTTCATCTTTTAGACCATGCCGCCCAAACATGGCATCAGCAAAATCCAAAGCGCATTGCCATAGAAAGTTATGTAAAAATACTCAAGCATGAGGGGCGTTTACATGAAGATTTTTTCTGTTTTTATTGCGAAGAAAACATAGAAAAAGATATCTCACTTTTACGAGCTTTTTTACCTTCGCATCCGCAATGTTCTCATCGTCTTAGCGTGCCAAGAAAAACTTTACGAAAACTTTATAAAGATGAGAGTAGCCTGTTTATGAGCGATAAGGATGTTGATATACTTTGGCATGTTCTTATCGAAGGGCTTTGATGCACTACATAGGCTCTAAAGAAAAACTGCTTCCTTTTCTCAAAAGAGAGATATCGCATCATGTTGGAGAACCCTTGCATGTAAAAAGTTTTTGTGACCTTTTTGCTGGGAGTGGCGCTGTTGGGCGTGGCTTTAATGAAGAGGTCTTACATGTAAGCAGTAATGATGTGGAATATTATAGCTATATTATAAATCATGCTTATCTTAAAACAAGCTCCTTAAAGGATTATACGCACCAAATAGACGAACTCAATCAACTTGCACTTACACAAGGACTTATCTTTAAACATTATGCACTAGGTGGTGGTGAAAAGCGTCACTATTTTAGTGATGAAAATGCTCAGAAAATTGATGCTATACGCCAGCATATAGAACTTTGGTATCACAATCAAAGCATAGACAAAGAGCGTTATTATCTTCTTCTTGCCACACTTATAAAATCGGTAACTTATATTGCAAATACTGCCTCAATATTTAGTGCTTTTTTAAAAAATCTTAAAAAAACAGCGCATACTCCTCTGTATTTAGATGCCTTACATGTAAGAGAAAACAGAGAAGAAAATCGCGTATATCATAATGATAGCAATACTCTTATCAAAGAGCTTCAAGGTGATATTCTTTATCTTGATCCTCCCTATAATCTAAGGCAATATGGTGCAAACTATCATCTTTTAAATACTATTGCTGAATACAAACCTTTTAAACCAAAAGGCAAAACTGGACTTCGTAAATACTACAGCTCTCCTTTTAGCAAACGCAAAAGTGCTTATGAAAGTTTGAGAAACTTACTTGAAAATGCTAAATTTGAACATATCTTTTTAAGCTATAACAATGATGGAATCATAGATAATAATGATATTGAAAAGTTAATGAAAAACTTAGGAAAATATGAGCAAGTCTTTCAAGAGCACAAACGTTTTAATGCTAAAAATGCTACTAAAAACTATAAAACGATAGAGTATCTCCATATTTTGAAAAAATTCAGATAAATTAACATTTATGACACTATAATGTTGATATTATCTTAGTACTATTTAGTATTCTTAAAAAAACTAATATGTGCGGAGTCATATTTGAATCCTTTTATAACACACTCTTTTATTGTAAAATCAAGTAGCGATATTTATCCTCTTATTGCTGAAATAACTCAAGTTACGCAGGCAAAATCTATAGCCTTAGTCCATATTAGCGCTTATATTCATAACACTGTTTTAGTACATAATTTCAAGCATGAACTCCTAGAAATATTTCCCGAACTCAACATTGTAGAACTTCACCATGAAAATAAAAATGAAGTTCTTATAAGGCTTTATACACACAGCGAAGAAACTACTATTAATCCTATTGAGCACTCTATCATTCATCAACTTTCTCATGAGAATAAAAAGCTAGAACAAGCCTTGTCAGAAAATAAAAAGCAACTTTTGGAGCGCTTTTACACTGATGCACTCAGTAATCTTCCTAATCTTTATAAATTAAGAAATGATCTTGAAAACAATTATAACTCTAATCTTATTATTTTAAATATAGATAATTTTAAAATTATAAATGATTTTTATGGTTTTACTGTAGGCGATTATATAATTGAGTCTTTCGCAAGAACCATTGTGGAAAAAATTTCAGATGGCTGTGTTTACCGTATTGCAGGTGATGAATTTGGAGTTATAACAGACAATTTTCTTAATTTTTATGCGCTTAAAGCTTATATGAATAAATTAGCATCTGAGCTTTCTCATCTTGTATTCTCTTATTCAGACACTGAAATTTATATTGATACCACTATGGCGACTTCTAGTAGTGATGAACATGATATTTTTTCAAAAGTCAATATGGCTTTACGCTATGCGAAAGAGAACAAGCTCTCTTTTTGGATTTATGAAGATAGAATGAAACTAGGTGACGAGTATGAAACAAATCTCAAAATTGCCACTAAAATTCGCAAAGCTATCGAAGCTTCAGGAATCATTCCCTACTTTCAGCCAATAGTGGATAATAAAACAGATAAAATTGTAAAATTTGAAGTCCTAGCGCGTCTTATAGATGAAGATGGAATTATCTTAGCGCCTCAAAACTTCATTCCTATTGCAAAAAAGATTAAAGTTTATAATCTTATAACCAAATCTATTATAGAAAAAAGTTTTGCTATTTTTAAAGAGAGCGAGTATGACTTTAGTGTAAATCTCTCTATTGATGATATTATGGATCAAGAGATTTATAATTTCATTATTGAAACTTTAAGAGATAGTGATATCGGTCACCGTGTTGTTTTTGAAATTCTTGAGTCTGAGCAGATTACGGACTATAAAAAAGTATTGCGTTTTATTACAGAAATTAGACGCTATGGGGCTAAAATTGCCATAGATGATTTTGGAACAGGCTTTTCAAATTTCTTTTATTTAACCAAGATTGAACCTGATTTTATAAAAATTGATGGTTCACTTATTGCCGATATTGATACCGATACAAATGTACAAATTGTTGTTCAAAGTATGATTGATTTTGCGAAAAAGATAAATATTGAAACTATTGCTGAGTATGTTCATTCTTCAACCGTACTCTCAACCGTTAAAGCAATGAAAATTGACTACTCACAAGGCTTTTATATTGACAGACCTAAGCCAGAGATTAATGTATAAGGTCAGTTTTTAATAAGTTTGACACCCATTTCTCTATGGTGAGTATAGGGAAATTGATCAAATAGCACCATATCTTCAATCTCATGAGTTTGTGTTAAAAATTCCAAATCACGCTTCAATGTTTCAGGATTACACGAGATATAGACAATATGCTTAAAGCGTCTACTATACGCTGATGAGAGTGCATCCATTCCAGAGCGTGGAGGATCTACAAAGATAGCATTAAAATCATAGGCTTTGAGATCTAAACCCTCAAGACGACGAAACTGACGCACCCCATCCATAGCCTCCACAAACTCTTCTACACTCAAACGGACAAAGTCAATATTTTTTATATCATTTAACTTCATATTCGCTTTTGCAGCATTGATAGATGATTTTGAAATTTCTGTTGCTAAAATCTTCTCAAAAATTGTCGCAAAGGGTATAGTAAAGTTACCTGCACCACAATAGAGTTCTAACAAATCGCCACCCACTCCATCAAATTTTTTCATAGCCCAGCTTATCATGGCTTCATTTACAGTAGTATTTGGCTGTGTAAAGCTGTTTTCTATATGTTGAAAATAGAAATCTCTGCTGTTTACATGTAAGGTCTCTGTCACATAATCTTGGGTGAGAACCTCTTTTTGCTTTCGGCTTCGCCCGATGATATGAATGTTGAGTTCTTCACTTAAAGCTTTAGCTTTTTCTCTCCACGCTTCATCCAAACGGCGATGATACAAAAGTGAAACAACAATCTCACCTGATGAAGCAGAGAGAAAATCAGCACCAAAGAGTTTCTTATCCATCTCAAACTCTTTTAAAGCAGCTATAAGCTTAGGCATTAAAGAAAATATACTCTCAGTCACCATAGGACACTCATCGATCATAAGTGTTGTTTTAGCTTTTTGAGAATTCATAGCATAAGAGATTGCATCGCCATCGTGCCAGATACGAAACTCTGAGCGCGCTCTGTAGTGTGATTTGGGTGAAGCAAAGGCGATAATATCTTCCGCGTACATCTCCTGAAACTCTTCTTGCGTCTGAGTCAGCTTTTTATGTAACTGAAAATCATAGCCATTTTCATACTCACGACAACTCCCACACTCACCAAAATATTTACAATTCAAATTTTATTTCCCATATTAATCTTTTCTATTTAATACTTGCTATCAAATTCCCTATCAAGAGATTCCACCCATCAACTAAAACAAAAATCAGTATCTTAAAGGGCAGAGATATCATAACAGGTGGTAGCATCATCATACCCATAGACATCAAGATAGATGCCACAACCATATCTATTACAAGAAAGGGCAAAAAGAGCAAGAAGCCAATCTCAAAAGCAGTTTTTAACTCACTAATAACAAAGGCGGGAATGATAACCGAAAGTGGAACCTCAGAGATATTTTGTGGATTTTGCATCTTTCTTATGCGGATAAAAAGGGCTAAATCTTTCTCTCTCGTATTGCGAATCATAAAATTTTTAAAAGGTTCTGCTGTCTTTGTAAAAGCCTCTTCATAAGATATCTTTTGGGCTATATAGGGCTTTATTCCTGCTTCATACGCCTTTGTTCCAACAGGTTCCATAACAAAAAAAGTTAAAACAAGAGCTAGCATTACCATCAGCTGTGTTGGCGGTACCTGTTGCGTTCCCATCGCTTGGCGTAAAAATCCAAAAACGATAACAAAACGCGTAAAGGTTGTCATCACTAAAATCATACTTGGCGCTAAAAACAGTAGCGTAAGAACAATGATAACATTAAGTGAAGTGACTAGCTGTTCGGGTGAATTTGGCGCAGCTAACTGAAAATTCATAGTAGGAATAGCGACACTATCCGCTCCAAAAAGAGAGAGCGTCAAGAGAAAAAGTAAAAAGAGGCTACGCATTATTTAGTCGAAGTTTTTTCAAGAACAGTCTTCTCAATACTAGGCTGTTCATCGCTATCTGTACCAAAAAAATGCAGTTCTACACGACGATTTTTAAGGCGTCCTTCTTTTGTGGCATTTGTTGCTACTGGTCTATACTGACCAAAGCCTGCCGCGCTGATACGCTTTGGATTAACACCATCAAGAAGCAGCTCATGCAAAACAGAAAGCGCCCTTGCAGTTGAAAGTTCCCAATTATCCTTATAAAGACTATTGACTCCTGGCGAAACATTATCAGAATGACCTTGGACACTCAATTCAACGGTATTTGGCAAGGTATCAACAATAAGTGCCATGCGTTTTAAAAACAAAAGGGCATCTTCATTTTCAATCTTAGCACTGCCCTCTTTAAACAAAAGCGCAGCAGGAAGTTCAATCACAAAACCATCTTGAGACTCTTCTATGGAAATAGCGGGGCCTTGTCCTTTTTTCATCATCTCGTTTGCATCACTAACGGCTTGCGCAACACGATTTACTTGCTCACTTGTCTCATCTTGAGATTCAATAGGTGTTGATTCTTGGATACGCTGCTTTGAGATCTCTGTTTTGGTTCCACCCTCTAAAACACTCATCGCACCAGCGAGTGAACCGATAGCTTCTGAAACCTTTTTCGCATCCATACTTGACATAGAGAGCAAAAGCACAAAGAAACACAAAAGCAGACTCATCAAATCCCCAAAGGCAGCGAGCCATGCAGGAAGACAAGTTTCACATTCAGGACATTTTTTCTTAGCCACTGTTTACTTCTTACTCAAACTGACTTACACGCTCACTTGGCGGTAAGAAAGAGAGGAGTTTGCCCTCTAGTGTACGCGGATTGTCTCCAGCTTGAATAGACATAATGCCCTCAAGAATCATCTCTTTAACAAGACCCTCTTCATCATTTCTAATATTTAAAATATTGGCGATAGGTGTTCCAAAGATATTTCCAATCATCGCACCATACATAGTGGTAAGGAGCGCAACCGCCATAGAAGGTCCAATAGCAGAAGGATCAGCCATATTTAAAAGCATCGCAACAAGACCGATAAGCGTTCCGATCATACCCATGGCACCTGCAAGTCCTGCCCATTGATCAAATACTGAAGCATGTATTTTATGACGCGAACTTGTTTGATCCATCTCAATTTCAAGTAATTCTCTAATGGTATCAGGCTCATTACCATCAACTGCCATAGAGAGACCCTTTTTCAAAAATTCGTTCTCTTCTTGATTTGCAGCGGCTTCTAATGAGAGAATCCCATCACGCCGTGCAGATGTGGCAAACTCTACCAATTTTTTTATAAGTTCTGCTTTATCTTCTTGAGGCGGTTTAATCGCAACCATGAAAATCTTCATAAACTGCTTCATCGTCTCCATTTTAAAAGAGATCAGCAGTGCTCCAATTGATCCACCGATTACAATCAAAGCAGAAGGAACATCAATATAGGCGCCAACACCAACACCCATAGCCATCGCAGAAAACAGAAGTCCTAAAATTAAGACTATACCAATGACCGTACCTAAATCCATCCACGCACCTTCTTAAAATAATTAGACTTGTTGCGATATAAGAGCATATCCTATACTCTTATATCGCAACAAGTCTACTAGCTTAATAATATCACAAAGAGATTTAAGGATAACCGAATAAAGCCATATTTTAGATACGATTACACAATTTTTTCAAGGATTTTACTACTAATAAAGGCGAAACACCTTTTCTAAAGGTGTGCATTAAAAGCAAATACTTAAAATTTTCGCTCAAACATCAAATAATAGAGCATTTTTGAAGTAATATACATAATAAAAAATGAGACAAAAACATCACTCAAAAAGTGCCCTCCAGCAACAATTCGAGCCATGCTTACTGCCGAACCATAAAGAATAACAAGGGTCATCCAAAAAGCTTTGCGTCTTTTTGCCAGCATCACAAATGCAAGCAAGGCAAAGGCACCAGAAGTATGCCCTGAACTAAACGAGTTGCCTTTTTGATCACTTAATACAAAAGCAGGCGTAAAATGTAAATCTCCACCAAAATTAGTAGTCTGAGAAGGACGCGCTCGCCCCCAATGCTCTTTTAAGAGGGCATTTACAATTAAACCCGAACCAAGAATTAAAACAAGTAAAACATAAAGAAGTTTTTTTCCAGTGAAATCAAAAATATTTTTTTTCGTAAAACGGTTATAAAGCCAAATAAATAATATTAAGACATACCCTACGATAAGCACATATCTAACGCTTTTATACAAAAAAAACTCTGGCAAACTATGCAAATAGAAAAAACCTTCGCCCTCTGTATAAAAAAGATTTGTAAAATAGATATCTATCTGAGGAAAGAGTATAAAAATGACAGATAAAAATATCATTAGTAGCCACGCTGATGGCGATATAGAATTAAAAAGTGTTTTCATCAAGTACATACGCCTCCAAGTTAAAAAGAGCTTCTGCATTTTTGGTAGTTATATTTTCCAAAGTATTTTTTGAGCTATTTAAAAGCTCGCTCATTTTTTCTACAACAAGAGCGCAATAAGCAGGTTCATTGCGTTTTCCGCGATGTGGATGAGGTGTTAAATAAGGTCCATCTGTTTCGATGATGAGCCTCTCTTTTGGGATTTTAGGAAGTACATCAACTAGCTTTTTAGCATTTTTAAATGTTAAGACTCCACCTATTCCAAAGTAAAAATTTTTATCTGCGAGGCAGAGGAGTTGCTCATCAGCATTGTAGCAGTGCAACACGCCACCCACTTCTTGTGCATCAGACTCGATTAAGATATCTTTGGCATCACTGCTTGCGTCACGGATATGGACGATAAGAGGCTTTTTATAATATTTTGCAAGTTCTATCTGGGCTCTGAAAACACGAGCTTGTTTAGATTTTTCTACTCTTTTGTTTTCATCACTGCCTTCTAAACGATAGTAATCAAGTCCACACTCTCCGATGGCAAGACATTTTGGATGATGAACATATTTACTAAATTCTAAGGCGTCAAAGCTTTGCGTATCATAAGGATGCACACCAACTGCAAAATATATCTCCTTATACTGCTCACTTAGCATAACAGCGCGATCAAGTGTTTTAGGATCAGCACCTGGAATTATATAGCGACACACGCCCTCTTTTTTTGCACGAAAAAGAACCTCATCTAAATCATCAGCATAACGCATGTCATCAAGGTGTATGTGAGTATCAATTATCATTTATTTCCTCTCTTATTTTCTTTACCATGTAAGATATTTCTAATCATTAATCCTATAAAAAATACAGAAGCAAAGAGTGTGATAAATCCTACTGAAATATTATCTATCATAAAAGCATTAAAGCTAAATATCACTAAAACTACCGCAATTACGAAACACATTGAGCACTTCTTAAAAGGTCTTTTGCAAAAAGTTTTGCCTCATCGGTAATGCTCTCTCCGCTAATCATTCTTGAAATTTCATCTATGCGTTCTTGATCGTTTAATATATCTACTTGGGAGTGTTTATCTTTAGATATTAAAAAATGCCTCTCGCCCATTGATGTTAGTTGAGGTTGATGTGAAATAACAAAAATCTGATATACCCTACTAAGAGCTCTTAAAACTTTAGCAACACTCATAGACTCTTCCCCGCTAAGATTAGCATCTATCTCATCAAGCATTAAAACACCATCACTACTCTCTAAAAATTCGGCATGAACCCCAAGAAGAGCTAATCTTAAACGATTAAACTCTCCTGAACTTAATGAAGATAAAGCAGTAGCATTAAGCTTAATATTGATATTATCTTGTCCCAAGGCAGTTGGCTTTATCACTTCAAGAGATAATTGCGCATCTCTTAGGTAAAGTTGTTTTAGATATTCATTAAGTTTTGTTTGAAGCTTTTTAAGCATGAATGTTCGTGTTTTACTAAGCTTATTCGCACCTTCTTCAAGCCTTACATGTAAGGAATTTACTTCATGAACAAGTTCGCCTTTAGTAATTTCTATACTCTCATAAGCAGCAAGTTCCTTTATCTTTTGATCACGATAAGCAAGTGTCTCTTCTATACTTCCATATCGACGTTTCAAATTAGAAATAGCCTCTATGCGATTAAGAACTTCTTCTATATTTACCTCATCTAGCTCACTAATACGGTTAGCTCCGTCATCAAAATGTGAACGCAGTTCATTCATTGCATCATCAAAAAAAGCACTCTCTATCTCAAGCAGCTCTAAGGTAGAACTGACTCTCTCTTCATAAGCAAAAACCCCCTGCGCTTCACTAATTCCTGCTTCAATTTTTTCACGCTTTGAAAGTGACTTTTTAATTTTTTGAAGCTCTTCGTCTTCACCCTGACTTGGATTTATCTCATTGATTTTTGCAATTTCATAGGATGCAAATTCTTTAAGCTCCACTATACGGCGCTCTTCATCCTCAAGTCGTTGCAACTCTTTTTTTGCTATATGATAGGCTTTGAAAACTTCTTGATACTCTTGAAGAATTTTCTTATGTGTTTTATCTGTTTTAGAAGCAAATTTATCCACTAAAGCAATAAGTTTATCATTTTCAAAATCACTAAAATCTTTCAAGGAAAGATGCTTGAGGTGCTTTTTGCTTAGTTCTCCAATCACACGCTTTGACACCGCTTGTGAATTAACAAAATAACGCACCTTCTCTTTTTTGACTTGTCGCAAGATATTAGTCTCATCATTGACAATGCCATGTTTCTCTTCATCAATACGCCATGAAACACTCAGTTCGCTAAGTGATGCCTTCGCTTCATCTAAACCCATAGTAGATAAGATTGACTGCATTAAAACAGACTTTCCGCTTCCACTAGGACCTGTGAAGACATTTAGACCTGAGTGAAATTCTAATTCTACTTCTTTGAATGAGAGTAGATCTTTAAGATAAAAACGCTCTAGCATTAGGCACCCCACCCTAATTTTTCTTTTAAAACTTCAAAGTAATTAAACTCTTCACGATGCACTAAATGAGCAGATTCATCTGCTAAACGAATAACAATACTATCTTCACTGCCAAATTCATAGATATCTTGACCATCAATAATAGCTAAAGCACTCTGTTCAGGAGTATGCACCTCAATCTCAAAATGAGCAGGAAGAACAACAGGTCTCTGCGTCAAAGAGTGAGGACTAATCGGTGTTAAAACAAAAACACGAGTCAGAGGAAAAAGAACTGGACCTCCAGCAGAGAGACTGTACGCAGTTGAGCCTGTTGGCGTAGAGATTATAACTCCATCACCATAGTAAGTGTTAAAAGCTCGTCCATCTACGCGCATCTCCAAGTGAATCATCTTTGAGATAGACGGTCTCGTTAAAACAATATCATTGAAAGCGATTATTTTTGTAACACCTGCGCCCGTAGTTATCACTGCTTCAAGCATAACACGCTCGTCAATACGACATTCACCTTGAAGCATTTTTTCGATAAACCCTTCTAGTTCTGATAAATTAAGATCGGCTAAAAATCCAAGCTTACCAGCATGAACACCCAAAATAGGCAGATTATAAGAGTAAGCACGCCTTACTGCAGATATAAGTGTTCCATCACCACCAATAGTGAGCAATAAATCAACATTTTCACATAGAATTTCAAATTTTTGTCCATAAATATTGATCATTCTTGCACTAGCAATATCAATAAAAACTTCAATCTCATATTTTTCAAACATAGCTTTAATGTCATGGAAAACAGCTCTAAGCTCTGGTGTTGATGGTCTTAAAATAAGACCTACTTTTTTAATATTAGTTAATTTCAAAATTCTTCTTCCTCAATTAAAGTGTAGATTATAGCAGATTTACATACTATGAGTTTAAAATATTGCTCAAAATTTCTAACTGCTTCAAAAGGTTACACTATAAGTAATATAGTTTCTAAAGAAGTAAGTTATTTTTAAGCTTTAGATAGCTTAAAGACAAATTAACGCATAATAAAAAGCGAATAGTATATTTACACTTAGATCTTAAGAAAATTAAATAAATTAAAGGAATAATGCATGGTTGGAAGAAAAGTAGGAATAATAGGTGCTGGTTTTGTAGGGGCAACCGCTGCATACAGTTTAGCAATTCAGGGAACATGTCATCAAATTATATTATATGATATTAATACTGATATCGCGATAGGTAAAGCCTTAGACATAGGGCAATCGATAAGTTATTCTCCTAAAGGAACTATTGTTACCGCAGCAAAAGATGCGAGTGATTTAAAGGATTGTGATATTGTTGTTATTACTGCTGGTGTACCTAGAAAAAGCGAAATGACAAGAGCTGATTTATTGATGATAAATGCAAAAATTATAAAAGATGTTGTAGGCAATATTATGAAATATTCTCCTAACGCTATTATCCTCTGCGTCTCTAATCCTCTTGATATTATGAACTATGTTATTCACAAGATGACAGGCTGGGAAAGAAGCCGCATTATTGGTATGGCAGGTGCGCTTGATGGTGCGCGTATGGCATATCAAATCAATCAAAAAGTTGGTTATGGTTCAGGACAAACAAGCACTATGCTTATTGGTGATCATGGTCAGTATATGATTCCACTTCCAGAGATTTCGGCTGTCGGTGGTGTTCCTTTGGGGCAGCTTATTTCAAAAAAAGATATGGAAGGTATTATTGAGCGTACAAGAAATGGTGGTGCGGAGATTGTAAAACATCTTGGTACATCTGCTTACTACGCACCAGGATATGCAATCTCTACTATGGTTGCAGCTATTCTTGATGATAGCCGTATTATTATGCCATCGTCCGTTATTCTTGATGGCGAGTATGGTTATAAAGATATTTCCGTTGGTGTCCCTGTTGTTCTAGGTGTACGAGGTGTTCACAAAATCATCGAACTTGAACTTGATGCCGAGCTGAAAGAAAAGTTTAAAGCTTCTGTTGATTCTATTCAAGAAGGTATTGACATTCTTACTGAAAATGGATTCTTTGAATCATAATCTTCTTTTACATGTAAAGAGATAAAACTCTTACATGTAAATCTTCTTATTAAACCTCAAGCCACCCTTAGATATAATCGCGAAAATATTTATAATTAGAGGACTCTATATTGAGAAGTCATTACTGTACAGATTTAAGTGAAGCCAATGTTGGCGAGGAAGTCGTTTTAGGTGGTTGGGCAAATAATCATCGTGATCATGGAGGCATTATCTTTATTGATTTGCGTGATAAAAGTGGATTAATTCAACTTGTAAATGATCCTGCTGATTGTGAGCAAGCGCATAAGGTAGCCAATGAAGTTCGTGATGAATTTGTTCTTATCGTCAAAGGAAAGATTCGTCTTCGTGGAGAGGGACTTACAAACCCTCGTCTTAAAACGGGTGCTATTGAAGTTGTAGTGAGCGAGCTTATTATCGAAAATCGTAGCGCTCCTATGCCTTTTGTTATCGGTGATCCTCTTGTGGGTGAAGAGACAAAGCTCAAATATCGCTATCTTGATCTTCGTGCTCCCTCTTCGTATGAGATCTTTAAAATCCGTTCAAAAGCCTCTGT
>Ga0256840_1001958_pt1 | contig 18636 bp, 14 predicted proteins | sample 355202metaG_FD_185969 | JGI IMG/M metagenome (GOLD analysis project Ga0256840, IMG submission 185969) | Hydrothermal vent microbial communities from Mid Atlantic Ridge, Atlantic Ocean - 355-202 | ecosystem: Environmental > Aquatic > Marine > Hydrothermal vents | place: Atlantic Ocean: Mid...
CCCTGCTCCAACTGGTTTTATTGCATCTGGTCAAGGATTTTTTGTAACAGCAACACAAAATGAAGTTATTAGTTTTAATAACGATATGCGTATTGCAAATAATAACGATTTATTTTATAGACAAAAAGACAGAGTTTGGCTAAACTTAACTAACAATAATGGATTATTTAGACAAATATTAATCGGTTTTTTTGAGAATGCTACAAATAATGAAGATAGACTTTACGATGGCTTAAGAGCAGAAAACGGAGATAATTATGACTTCTACTCCCTATTAAATAACAAAAAAATGGCAATTCAAGGTTTAGCTCCCTTTACAAATGACAAAATTATTCCAATAGGAGTAGAAATAATTGAAGCTGGAGATTTCAAAATAAGCATTGATCATTTAGAAGGTGAACTAGAAAACGTAATTATTTATTTAAAAGATAAATTATTGAACACCATCACTCCATTAAATCAAACAGACTATAATTTTAGTATAAATACTCTTGGTAATATTAATAATCGGTTTGAAATAGTATTTAGTAGAAATTCTCTTTTAGAAGAGGACATCAACATAAGCAATACAAATGCCTATATAACAAACCATAACAACGAATTACAAGTAGTTTTAAGTAATGATAAAAATATTAAAAGTATTGTAATTTACAATATTATTGGGCAATTACTGGTTGAAGATTATCCCAATTCAAAAAACTATTCAACTTCTAAAATTAACCCAAATACTATTTTGTTACTAAAAATAGAAACCGAAGATAATCAATTAATAATCAAAAAGTTTTTAAAAAACTAACAGACATTTATAAAAGGCTTATTTTAAAACATATCCTTATTTTTTTATAACTTAATTTTATTACCTTTGTACTCTATATCTTAAATGTTTTATACATTGTTAAAAACATAAAATGAAAAAAAAAATACATAATTGTCTATTAATTTTACTCTTAGCTCTTGGAGTAAATTTATCTAATGGACAAAATGTAGGTGATATTATTATTACCGAAATAATGCCAAACCCAACATTTGTAACGGATATTAAAGGAGAGTGGTTTGAAGTTTATGCTACTGGAGATAATACCGACTTTAGAAGATTATCTGAAAACGTAGAAAAAGTATGGCTAAATTTAACGAGCCCAAACGGTTACTTTAGCCAAACATTATTTTTATTTAGTGTTAATGGCACTCCAAATTATGACACCCAAGCAGATGCAAGAAGATTAGGAAGCGGTTACGGATTGGCATTTTACGGATTAGCAGCAGATACTAATTACCGATTAGCAGTTGATGATAGTGGCGAATTTCAAAATAACATTACAGTACCCGTAGGTTTTTATCTAAATAACAATACCATAAATAGCTTAACATTTAGTATAGACCATTTTGAAAATTTAGATGAGGTCAATGTATATTTAAAAGATAATTTATTAAATATCACCCATGATTTAAAAGTTGCCGATTATACTTATACAATACAAAATACAGGTGTTTATGATACTAGATTCGAACTATTATTTAATAGAAATACACTTACCACAGATGATAAACTTACACCAAAAGAAAATTTAGTAATAAGTAATAAAAATGAAGCAATTCATTTTAAAATACTTAATGAAAGCATCATTAATAGCATTAAAGGCTATGATAGTGTTGGTAAATTAATACTAAAATCAAACCCAAATAGCAACAATTTAATCCTATCAACCAATATAAAAAAAGGAACAATTATCTTTTTTAAGATTCATTTAAAAAACGGACAAACAATCACCAAAAAATTTATAAAACAATAAAAAACAACAAACATATTCCTCCTTATTATGAAAAAAAATACAAAATATAACATTTTAATATTCCTATTAGTAATAGGAATTAATTTTAGCTTTGGACAAGTTTCTGAAACCTTTACAAACATACCAACAAACTCATCTGGCTCATACCAAACCAGAACTTGGACAGGTGATGATGGCTTTTCTTGGACAGCAACAAGTTCAAGAACAGATCAAACTATTAATGGTAAAGCCATAACTTTTAGAGGTTCTGGTGGAGGACATTTGATAAATACAAACCCAATAGCTGGAGGTTGTGGAACATTAACCTTTAACTACAAAAGAGCATTCTCTGGTAATTCAGTTATGCAGGTTTTTATCAATGGCACACAGTATGGGAGTAATATTACTGTTTCATCAACGACGTCTTCTTTATTTTCTCAAATAATTAATACCGCTGGAGATATTAATATTGAAATTAAAAACTTAACTAGTGGTAAAAAAATCGTAATTGATAATTTAACTTGGACAAGTTATGCTATCGCAACAAACGATACAGATACAGAAGTTTATGATTCTGGAGCACAACCAACAGGAACTACAATCTCTTCAGCTACAAATACAGATGCAAATAATTATATAAACGTGTTTAACATGACTATAGAAGATCAAGCATCAGGAGATTTATTACCAACCAAAGTAACCAATATTAGAATTAAACCACATACAACCAATACAGCAGATTGGATTAATACCATACAGGGAATTGTAATTGATGATGGTACAAATTTTTTAGCACCTACTAATGTTAGTATTACAGGTACATATATTGATATTACATTAGCTAATACAGATTTAGTGGTAGCTGACGGTGGAACCAAAGATGTAGCTATAGGAGTATATCTAAATACCACAAATATTATTGACAATGAAATTTTATCTTTTATGGTAGAAGCAGTAAGTCATGGGTTTACCGCAGATTCTTCTGGTAGTGATTTTACAAGTTCATTTCTATTAGGAGATTTTAATTCAAATAATTTTACCATAGCAGTAGAAGCTACAGAATTACAAATTACACAACAACCAACAGATGTAGAAGAAAATACGATTATGACACCATCAGTAATTGTAGCATATACAGATGTAAATGGAAATATTGATACTGATTATGATGGATTAGGAGCTACGGCAACATTAACAAGTCTTGGGGGAACGGCCTTAGCTGCATCTACAACTACAAGTGGTACACCAACAAATGGAACTATGGAATTTAATGATATTGCATTTACTAGCCCCGCAACAGGAGTTACACTAACAATAACCGATAATGCAGGAATAACAACACCAACAATAATAAGTAATAGTTTTGATGTAACAGGCGCAGTAGCAGGATGTACAGAATTATTTTTCTCAGAATATGTGGAAGGTAGCAGTAACAATAAATATTTAGAAATATTTAACCCAACAATAAGTAGTATAAATCTAGATGATTATACCATATTAATATATGGTAATGGTAGTCTTTCACCAACAACAACAATTCATTTTACTACAAGTGCATCAATACCATCAAATGGTACTTATGTAATTGCGCATTCCTCAGCTAATATTTGGACTGGAGGCGCACCAAATCAAACAATTAGCAATCTTAATTTTAATGGAAATGATGTAGTCGTATTGCAAAAATCAACTACAAATATAGACGTAATCGGAACCATTGGAAATAGTGCTGATTTTGCCAAAGACACAACATTAATAAGGAAGAATACAGTAGAACTACCTAACACAACTTACACAACAAGCGAATGGGAAGTATTAGCATCAAATACAATTACTAATTTAGGATTACACGAATCTAATTGCCCATGTACAGCTACAACAACCTATACTTCAACAGGCTGGACTAATGGAGATCCAAATATAACAACTAAAGCTATTTTTATGCATAATTACAATACTAGTAGTGCAAATATAGAAGCCTGTAAATGTGAGGTAGATACAGGAGTTACAGTAACTGTTGCTGCAACATCATATCTAAAAGTTTTGGATAATATTACAAATAATGGTACTATAACTGTTAAAAATCAAGGATCCGTAGTACAAATTAATGACAATGCTACTGTAATAGGCGCAGGTACATTTAATACAGAAATCACAACAACAAACCTAGTAGATGAAGATAGGTTTACCTATTTTTCATCACCAGTAGAAGCTGCAACCTTAAATGATTTTAATGCTTGGGCAGATATGAATTATTTATGGGATTTTGATGGAGCAATACAAGATTGGCATAATATTACAAATACAAGTACTATTATGGCAATAGCTAGAGGTTATGCAATACAACCAGCAAACGGAAGTACAAATGTTACGCCAACAACAACATTTATTGGCCCATTTAATAATGGTATAAAAACACAACCAATGTATTTTGAGGTAGCAAATGCACCAGACCCTATGGACGCTAGTAGTGTACTCGTAGGAAATCCATACCCATCAGCAATAAATTCAAATTTACTCTTTCAGGCAAACCCACAATTAGGAGGAATTTATATTTGGAATCATGATTCTGAACTTGGTAATAGTGGAAACAGTTATGGAGATTGGAAAAATAATGACTATATAGTTTGTGCAGCCAATAACAACTGTACAGATGCACCATCTAACGGTGTTAATGCCACCCACAGCGGCTTTATTGCTAGTGGGCAAGGCTTCTTTGCTACTGCAAATACAGCTACTCCAACAGACTTAGAATTTAATAATGCTATGAGGGTAACTGGAAACAATACAGATTTTAGAAGACCTACAGAAACCATAGAAACCGCAGAAAAATTATGGCTAAACCTAACAAGTACAAGTGGATATTTTAATCAATCCTTATTTTTATTCAGTCCAAATGGAACACCAAACTATAACAACCAAGCGGATGCAAAAAGATTAGGAAGTAACTACGGTATTGCTTTTTATAGTTTAGCAGCAAATACAAACGAACGCTTAGCAGTTGATGATAGTGGAGAGTTTCAAACAGACATTACAATACCTATTGGATACTACCTAAACAATAATAATGTACCAAACTTAACATTTAGCATAGATCATTTCGAAAATTTAGAAAATGTAAATATCTACATAAAAGACAAACTTTTAAATATAGTACATGATTTAAAAATTGCTGATTATACATTTAACACTAATGACACAGGTGTTTTTGATACTAGATTTGACCTAATATTTAACAGAAATACACTTACAACAGACGATTCCAAATTAGCAAATAATAATAGTTTAATAATCGCAAACAATACTGAAAATCAAATAAAAGTAATAAGCAGCAATAAAATAACAAACTTTAAAGTTTTTGATATTTTAGGAAAATTGGTAATTGAAACTAATCCCAATACAAATAATTTTAGTATTAATACTAAAATTGATAAAGGAACTATCTTATTTGGTAAAGCAACACTAGAAAACGGACAAACACTATTCAAAAAATTCATTAAATAATTAAGTTAGATTTCCAATAAAAAATAAATCCAATTAAGTATATTAATTGGATTTATTTTTTCAATACATCATTAATAGCATCAATAACTAATGAGATTTCATAACCTTTACTCAATAAAAAATTGGTGACTTTTTTTCTCAAAACAAATTCATTTTCGGATTTAACAGTAGCAATTTTCTTTTTAACCAATAAATTTATAGTATTAAGGTACATATCCATATCAATCTCGTTTAAACCAGATTTAATATTATAAGCACTAATATCTCTTCGCCTTAATTCATTAGTGATTTTATTTCTACCCCATTTTTTAACATTAAACTTGCCTCTTACATAACTTTTAGCAAATCGTTCTTCATTTAAAAAATTATGATTCAATAAATGTAAAACAATAATCTCCTGAGCATCAATAACAATACCCATTGTCTTTAATTTATTAAATACTTCTTTATAACATCGCTCTTGATAAACACAATATTTTTCTAAATTTTTTGTAGCTTCATTTACAGTATATGATTTTAGTCTAGACATCCTACAAATATACATATTATCTGTTTCCAAAGTGAACTAAAACATTTATAACCTGAGTTCGACTAATAATTCGTTTACAGTTTAGATTATTTTTTTTATAGTCGAAGATGAATTTTAGAAGGATTATCTAGATAATTCAAAGAAATTTAGCGAGATTATGAAAAAAATAATCAAACCCGAAGGGAAAACAAATAAAAGGCAATCTTTTTTGAATAATTTTTAAGAAATAACAGGTTATTCCTTAAAATTTATTCTTCAAATCTCACCATTTCTTCATTTTCTGTAAATAGAAGTCTTAGTCGAACTCAGGTTTATACAATGAATTAAAAAAATAGAAAATTGTTAATAACTAGGTCTCATAATAATAATTAAATATGTGTTTATTAATTAATTACAAATAATATTAAATAATAAATTGTTAACATAAAAAAATTTAGTAAATTGCGCGCTTGAATCAATCACTCAAAATGAAAAATTACATTCTATCTTTTTTAGCTATTGCATTATTGGTAATAACAACTTCTTGTAAGGATAAAAAAGTTATTGCTGCATTTGGGTTTATGAATGAAAAATTAGAAGAATCAAATGAAGTATTAACCGTTAGGAATGAAACCCAACAACAAGTATTAGATGCAAGTATTCTTAAAGAACCAGAAAAATACCAACCGCTAAAAGACCGATCAGATAAAGTAAACCGCATTACAAGTGATTTTTATAATTACTTAGAAGATGTAAAAGATAAAATTTATGATGGCCATCTAGAAAAAGGAGAGAGTAGAGATCAATACGAAAAACTAGCAACTAGTGATTTTGTTGATAAAATGTTTTTTATTGGAAAAGAAACAACAGCAGATGGTCAAGAATTTGTAAATAGAATAAATCGTTTTAAAATTGATATAGCAAGTGCACTTGGTCGTGGCTTCGCATCAATATCGTCATTAGTAAACGCTCGCTTTAGAACGCAAACAATTATTGGAAAAAAAGGAGAAAGTATTCCGTGGCTAAATTTGAAATTTAAAGGATTCCCTGCTATTACCTCCATAACTAATATATCTCAAATGCAAACAGATATTAAGCTAATTCAATCTGAATTACTACTATCTATGATTAGCGGAGAGTTCGAAAGAGAATTGGCAATGCGTAATTTTATAGGTATAGTACAACTAAATAAAAATGCATATTTAGAAGGAGAAAGAGTTAAAGGGAAAATTTTATTAGGGAGATATGACACTTCAGTAACACCAGAAAATGCCTATGTAAACGGAGTTAAAATTGACGAAAAATTTCTTAGTGAAGGAGAAGTTAATTTAGAATTTATTGCAAATAATGTTGGAGAACATCCATTATCAGGTGTATTTACAGTTATGGAAGAAGGTGAACCTGTACAAATTAGATTTAGTAGTAGCTATTCTGTAATTAGAAAATATCGTTATGACGGTAATAACCCTGACGATCCAGCCCCAATATTAACTAATACTCCAACAAGAACACCAAAACCAGTAATACGTAAACCAGTTGCCGCTTTTGATGAAAGCAAAGCTAAATTAGAAGGAACAATTAAAGATGAATTTGGATATTTAACATTATCAAAAAGACAACTTAGTACATATCCAATTGGAGCAAAGCACTACGAAACCAATAAAAAATATAAAGCAGTAAGTTTTTCCATAAAAATTGAAGGAACATCGCCAGTGCGTGTTAAAGGAAATAAATTAGATTTTAGAGCTAAAAAAGCAATTAAAAAGTTACGTAAAGGACAACGAATTAAAATTTACGATATAAAAGTAATATCAAGTTCTGGAGGAAGACTTAATGACATTGAACCAATAGTTATAAAAATAAAATAAGTTAACAACTTATCTATTTAATTATTTGAATAACTTTCTTAGTAAGTTATTATACCAAAATTTAATACTTTTGCAGCATGCAAAAAGAACTCAGACTTTCTAACTGGTTACCAACAACTAATAAAGAAGTAAAACTTAGAGGTTGGAATGAACTAGATGTAATATTATTTAGTGGAGATGCCTATGTAGACCATCCATCATTTGGACCAGCAGTAATTGGACGTATTTTAGAGAGTTATGGCTTAAAAGTAGCAATAGTACCACAACCTAGCGTACACGATAGTTTACAAGATTTTACAAAATTAGGAGCACCAAGATTGTTTTTTGCAGTAACAGCAGGAGTAATGGACTCCATGGTTAGTAATTATACCGCCAATAAATGGAAGCGAGACAAAGATGCATATACACCAAATGGAGATAAAGGCTTTAGACCAGATTACGCAACATCGGTATATTCAAAAATATTAAAAGAAAAATTCCCAGACACACCAGTAGTAATTGGAGGTATTGAAGCATCGTTACGTAGAGTTACCCATTACGACTATTGGAGTGATCAATTAAAACCAAACATACTAACAGAATCAAAAGCCGATTTATTGGTATATGGAATGGGTGAACAGCCACTAAGAGAAATTGTTAATTTATTACAAAAAGGAGTGCCATTTTCATCTCTAACAACAATTAAACAGACTGCATATTTAAACAATACAGATGTAAAATTGCAGAAAAATAAAAATTGGCAAGACATTAAAATCAACTCACATGAAATTTGCTTACAAGACAAGAAAAAATTTGCAGCCAATTTTAAAATAATTGAACAAGAATCAAATAAAATATTTGGTAGCAGAATAATACAAGACGTTGGTAAAAAAACACTGGTAATAAATCCGCCATACCCAACAATGACCGAAAAAGAAATTGATGCCTCTTTTGATTTACCATATACAAGATTACCACATCCAAAATATAATAAAAGAGGACCAATACCAGCCTTTGAAATGATTAAATTTTCCATAAACATACATCGTGGTTGTTTTGGGGGATGCAGCTTTTGCACCATATCTGCACATCAAGGAAAATTTATTGCAAGCCGTAGTAAAGAATCTATTTTAAGAGAAGTAGATAAAGTTGCTAACATGGATGATTTTAAAGGGTATCTGTCAGACATTGGAGGACCATCAGCAAATATGTACAAAATGAAAGGCAAAATACAAGCGATATGTGATAAATGTGTTGCACCGTCTTGTATAAACCCAGTAATATGTAGCAACTTAGACACATCACACAAACCACTAACCGAAATTTACCAAGCAGTAGATAAACACCCAAAAATAAAAAAATCATTTATAGGTAGTGGTATTAGGCATGATATGCTAGTACCAGAATTTAATAAAAATGCAGACCCAAAAGAACTAGATGAATATACGGAAGAGGTAATGACAAAACATGTTTCTGGAAGGTTAAAAGTAGCACCAGAGCACACATCTGACCCAGTATTAAAACTAATGCGAAAACCTTCTTTTTCTTATTTTCATAAGTTTAAAAAACGCTTTGATGAAATTAACAAAAGACGTAAATTAAACTTGCAATTAATACCATATTTTATATCAAGCCACCCAGCAAGTGAATTAGAAGACATGGCAAATTTAGCAGCTGAGACTAAAGACATGGGCTTTCAACTAGAACAAGTACAAGGTTTTACACCTACCCCAATGACGGTAGCAACAGTCATTTATTACAGTGGTTACCACCCATATACACTAAAAAAGATAAATACACCACGTACAAAAAAAGAAAGAGAAGACCAGCACAGATTTTTCTTTTGGTATAAAAAAGAAAATCAAAGTTGGATTAGAAACACCTTATCTAAGGTAAGAAGAACAGATTTGTTAGAAAAATTACTACCAATAAAAAACACAAAAAAACAAAATAAGTCTAACGATTTTAAAAGTGTACTACCTAAACAAAAAAGACATCAAAAATTAAGTTTACCATCCGAGTTCCCAACAGGTAAAAAATTTAAACAGTCTAAAAGAAAGAAAAGGAAAAGAAGATAATTTAATTAGTAGTATCCAACTAAAGATACAAAAGATTTTTACTAAAAAACTTAAAAAACAAAACCTATTTAAAATATTTAATAATAAGTAAAATATTGATTTTAAGTATTTTAAATTATTAATATGTAAAAAAAAATGAAATTGGTAATTTTATTAATGCAACTGTGATTTTATAAATTTTAATAGAACAACAGTCTAATTTAATAATAAAAACTATCATCACCATCAAAAATATCAAACTCATCATCATCTTCAGCAGGAGGAATTTCAAATTCTTTTTTAGGAGCTTCATTAGGCAAATCACCTAACGAAAAAAGTAATAAAGGCACTGATTTGTCTTCAACTTCATGAAACTCAGAAATGAATTCAACAAAAAAAGTCCAAAGATTTAAAAAATCATAAACATATAACAAATTATTATTTTGCTTATTAAAAATTAAATCTAGCTTATAATCTTTCATTTGTGACAAACCACCAATTTGATCACTCATATTAAAAAGAGGGATCTCCTCGCCTTGATTCCAATCATTGTCTGTATGATAAAATGAAGCCATTTCCATGCCGTCAAAACCAAACGCATTTACAATAGTTTGGTGTAAATCTTCCAAAGTAAAATCGTGCAAAAGAGCAACTTCTCTAATCACATCTTCTTTGGTATCTAAAATTATTCTGAACTTATACATTTGAAATATTAAAAACTAGCTGCAAAATTAAGATTAAATTTTAAAACTAAAACTAAAAGTAGTACATTTGTGCCCCTAAAACTACATTATGCCAGAAAAAAGAATTCTTCATTTACTAAACATGTCCTCAAAAGGTACTCTAATGGAAACTTTGGGTATAGTTTATACCGAAGTTGGTGTAGATTATTTAGTAGCAACAATGCCAGTAACTGATAAGGTTTTACAACCAAATGGACTACTCCATGGAGGTGCCTCAGTAGCCTTAGCAGAAACACTTGGGGGAGCAGCATCGCATTTATTTATTGACAATGGTGAATTTGAAATTAGAGGAATTGAAATTACAGCAAACCACCTTAAAAGCAAAAAAGAAGGGATTGTTAAAGCAACAGCCAAAATAATAAACCAAGGACAAACTTTACATTTATGGGAGATTCGCATAGAAGATGAAGAAGGTGATTTAGTTTCTTTATGTAAACTAACCAACATCGTACTACCAAACAAATAACTAAGGTTGACACACGAAATAGCAATACTTTATCTTAAAATAAATGATGCATTTCAGCAAAAAAAACCTTTTGTAAGTTATAGAAAGCCAAATTCAAGTGAAGTATCATTATTAATCCAAAACGATACTAACACGTATTCATTAGATGATTTTTTACAAAGCGGATTTGTTTTCGCACCATTTGATAGTGAAAAGAAAACTATTTTTTTTCCATTAAATAAATGTGAAATAGAAAAATTTAAGTACACCGAATCAAAAATGTCTATAAAAGAAGTCGTTTCTAATAAGTTAGAATATGAAAAAGAACAGCATATAGACCTAGTTAAAAAAGGAGTTGATTATATTAAAAACAATGCTACACCAAAAATAGTACTATCACGTAAAGAAATATTAGAACTTCCTAATTTTAGTACAATTAACACCTATAAAAATCTATTACAGCATTACAAAGCAGCTTTTACCTATATATGGTATCATCCAAAAGTAGGGTTGTGGTTAGGAGCAACACCAGAAACATTACTAAAAGTCACAAATAATACATTTAAAACAATGGCACTCGCAGGCACCCAAATTTATACAAATACACTAGATGTGGTTTGGGAACAAAAAGAAAAACAAGAGCAACAATTTGTAACCGATTATATAGTCAAACAACTAAACAAACTAAATATTATAAGTAAAGTATCAGAACCATATACGATAAAAGCATCAAGTATTGTTCATTTATGCACAGACATTACTGGACGATTGAATAACACCAAAATGCAACAACCCTTAATAAGCGCCTTACATCCTACCCCAGCTGTTTGTGGATTACCCAAAGAAAAGGCAAAAGCATTTATACAAAATAACGAAGGCTATGACAGAGAATTTTATACAGGTTATTTTGGTGAATTAAATTTTACAATAGATAATAGGCAAAAAAAAAATAACAAGCGAAATATTGAAAATCATGTATACAGTTTTGTAAAAAAACAAAGCTCCCTGTTTGTTAATTTGCGTTGCATGCAAGTAAAAAATGACAAAGTAATATTATATATTGGTGGCGGAATTACCAAAGATAGTAATCCTGAAAAAGAGTATGCCGAAACTGTAGCAAAAGCAGCAATAATGAAAAAAGCAATTTATCTTTTGTAATTGTAAAATTCTAAAGCAATAAATTCGTAAATTTGTCATACGTATAAAACTAAATTCGAAATTTCGAATTTGTAATTCCAAAAATGATTTATTCAAAAAAAGCAATAGCTCAATTAGTAATTAATGTATGTGAACAAAACGGTATTGAAACCGTAATTATTTCGCCAGGCTCTAGAAACGCACCATTAAATATTGGTTTTTTTAATAATCCAACATTTAAAACATTAAGTATAGTAGATGAACGCTCCGCTGCTTTTTTTGCATTAGGCATAGCCCAGCAAAGTAAAAAGCCAGTTGCATTAGTTTGCACATCAGGTTCAGCCTTACTAAATTACTACCCTGCAATTGCTGAGGCATATTACAGCAACATACCGCTTATCATATTATCAGCAGACAGACCTAAACACTTGTTACATATTGGAGATGGACAGACTATTAATCAAAAAAATGTATTTAAAAATCATATTTTAATGTCTGCAAATTTGGTTGAAGAAAATGATGATACAAAGTTTTCATTACAAAACTTTAATCTAGTGCATAAAACAATATGTAAAGCAATTGATAATAATGGCCCTGTACATATAAATATTCCGTTTGATGAACCTTTATACGACACAACAAAAAAACCAATAACATTTCCGAAAATAAGCAAACCAGAAAAAACTAGCTTGTTAGATGAAGAACCTTTAAATGTTGATGAATTAGCAACTTTTGCAGAAACTTGGAATAAAGCAAAAAAGAAAATGGTATTAATTGGTGTTAATTATCCATCAGAATTAATTCAAACCCAAATAAACCATATATTAGAAGATGAGAGCGTTTTAGTTTTAACAGAAACAACCTCAAACATCTATCATGCAAAAATAATAAACGGAATTGACAAACTAATTGCTCCGCTAACAGAAAAAGAACTTAACGATTTAAAACCAGAAATTCTATTAACCTTTGGCGGGATGGTAGTATCCAAAAAAATAAAACATTTTTTAAGAAACCATCAACCAAAAAGACATTGGCATATTGGCAAAAAAAATGCATTAAACACATTCCATTGTTTAACACATCATTTTAAAATATCAGCAGAATTGTTTTTTAGTCAATTCTTTTTTCTAACAAAAAAAACAAAAAGTGACTACCAACAAAACTATGTTTTAATAAATAATAGAAGAACCCTAAACCATAATACCTATTTAACAGAAGCTCCGTTTTCTGATTTAAAAGTGTTTGATTTAAGTTTAAAAGCAATTCCAAATAATTATAATTTACAATTAGCAAACAGCTCTATAATTAGATACTCACAGTTATTTAACATTAACAAAAGTACAAATATATTTTGCAATAGAGGTACAAGTGGTATTGATGGCAGTACCTCTACAGCAATTGGTGCATCCTATATATCTGACAAAAAAACAATATTTATTACAGGAGATATTAGCTTTTTTTACGACAGCAATGCATTATGGAACAAGTATATAAAAAGTGATTTCAGAATAATTTTAATAAACAATTCTGGTGGTGGTATTTTTAGATTTATTTCAGGTCCACAAACCACCAACGCAATTGATCTATTTGAAACAACTCACCAACTTTCTGCAGAACATTTATGTAAAATGTATCATTTAAAATACCAACAAGTTACTGATTCAAACCAATTAGAAAAACAACTAAAAACCTTTTTTAATAAAAGCAATAAACCAAAATTATTAGAAATAAAAACTCCCAGAGAAGTAAATGATATTATATTAAAAAAATATTTTAGTTCTCTGAAAAATTAATAACTTATTGAAGAGTTATTTTAATTTTCATTTATATTTCACTACATTTGAGGGATAAAAAATTCCAAATTAATTATTAACCAATTTTTAAAATAAATATTATGAGCAAAAGAGATGATTTAATAACATTATACAAAAAAGAATTAAAAGAGAAAGCAGGAGTTAATGCGGATATGGATTTATTAACAAAAGTAACTATTGGCTGTGGACCATCAATTTACAATAAAGATGCTGCATCTGTTGCATGTGGACAAGAAAGTGAATTAGCTACTGTTAAAAATAATTATTTAATCAAAAAATTAGGTCTTAAAGATGGACCAAAATTAGATGAGGCTATTAAAGAAGTTTGTGAACAATTAGGAACGTCTAACAGAAATAAATATAGAGCAATGTTCTATTATTTATTATGTGTGAAATTTGGTAAACAAAACGTTTACTAAAAAATTATGTAATTTAAAATTACTTAAATAAACATGTATGTGTTTATATTTTAACTAAGAACCCAATTTTTTCTAAAGAAAAAATTGGGTTCTTAGATTAATAAGTGTTTTTATACTTTCATAAATAAGTCTAGTTTTAAAGAAATCCTTAGTTATAACTCAGAATTATTAACCTTTATAACTTGAGCAGCAATACTAACTGCAATTTCTTCGGGAGTTTGACTTTTAATTGGTATTCCAATTGGCGCATAAACATGCTCTAAATCCATTTTATAAAACCCTTCAGACAGCATCATTTCAAACATTGTGTTTATTTTAGACTCACTACCCAAAACACCTAAATATTTAAACTTTTTATTACTATTTATTAATTTACTTAAAATTAATTTATCACTAATAAATTTAGTTGTCATTATTATTACATAAGTATTTTGCTCAACAACATCTACTATATTTTCATAATTAATAACTTGCTTTTTTATTACAAAATCATTTGCATTATATGTATTTAAATTCATTCTATTATCAAACAATATAATATTAAAATTTAACGATTTTAATAGCTTAGAAATTGCTAAACCTACATGACCTGCTCCTATTACATACACTTTCTCTTTATAATTAAGCTGTTCTTTATAAAGCCAATCTTCATTGGTTTTTTTTGTAAAACTAAATTTTGTTTCTAACTCTTTTTCTTTAAAATTGAACCTATTATTGGATAATGCTAAAAATCCCTTTCGATTATTCTCTAAACAATCAATTATGTGTATTATAGTATTCTTATCATTACTCGTTAACGGATGTAAAACAACAGTTTGTTCTCCTGAACATATCATCCCAGAGCTATCTTTTGATTTTCCTTGATGAATTTGCCTTTTAAAAAGTATTTCTAATTTATCTGCTTTTAAATCTTTTTTTACTTTTTCTACAAATTGATATTCCATAATTCCACCACCAATAGATCCTGAAATAAACCCATCTTCGGACACAAACATTTTAAAACCCTGTCGTCCAGGAGAGCTGCCAATATTTGCCACAACTGTCAGTAAGTAAACATTTTGGTCGGCTTCAAGCTTATTTAGTATTTTTTTGTAGAAGTTCATTTTTAGATTTGTTTCTTGCAAAGGTGCAAAGTTTTTTCACGAAGTTCATAAATATTTTTAATTAAGAAAACCAACTCTCACTCATTGCATAATAAATTGCCATAAGTCCAGAAAAAATAGCGCTTGCCATAAAACGCCAATCCAGTTTTATTTTGTTTTGAATAATGTAATTTGCTATTACTGAAATTGGTATATTTACTAAGAATGATAAAAAAGCTATATGTAATAAGTTCGCATTAATAGCTTCATAATTTTGTGAAAACAATTTGATAAAAAGTAAATGCCTTGCAATCCATAATGGATTAAAATAAACGATTGCTAATAATGTTTTATATATCGTTTTTTTTACATCACCTAAATGTGCTGTTTTTTTATCAATCCAAATAAAATAATTAGGTATTTCAAATGTATAAACTGTTGCGCCAATAAATACCATACCCAATACACGCACCCACGAAAACTCTTGTAATAGTAGCGAAGCTATAGTATCACCTATACTGTAAATTATTGCTCCTTTTAGTATGTTCTGTTTTGTGTAAATCATTTTTGCTATTTCGTAGACCTATCTTGTCAACAAGCAGAAATTCCTAAATTTAAACCTTGCAGATTTTTAAAACCTGCAAGGTTGAAGTTTATTTTACAGGAATATTCTCTAAAATTTCTAATAAATATTTCCAGTACTTTTGCGTAGAACTGATACCTGCTCTTTCATCTGGCGAGTGTGCTCCTCTAATATTTGGTCCAAAAGAAATCATATCCATCTCTGGGTAATTAGTCCCTAATATACCACATTCTAAACCTGCATGACATGCTAATATATTTGGTTTTTCGTTAAACATTTTTTCATAAACAGATTCTAACACTTTTAGTATTGCAGAATTTGGGTTTGGTTTCCACCCTGGATATGAGCCACTTAATTCCACATCAAAACTTCCTAGTTCAAAACCACTTTTTATATGATATGCTAAATCCATTTTACCTGACTCTACAGATGAACGTGTTAAACATCCAATTTTTATTCCGCCTTCTTTTACTATTACTCGTGCTACATTGTTTGATGTTTCTACTAAATCTTCAATATCTGGACTCATTCTAAACACACCATTATGTGTTGCATAAATTACTTTTAGCAAGTCGTTTTGCGCTTCACTATCCATTGAAAATTCTGGTGTAACTGTATTTGCTATTACAATTTTTAAATCTTTTTCAATAGTAGCATATTCAGTTTTAATTTCTGCTGCAATGGTATTGTAAATTTCTCCCATTTTATCTTCATTCTCACAAATGATAACTGCGTTGCTTTCTCTAGGTATTGCATTTCGTAAACTTCCGCCATCAATTTCAGATATTAATACAACATCTTTTAAGGCATATAAAATTCTATTCATCATTTTGTTGGCATTACCAAACCCTTTATGAATATCCATTCCACTATGACCTCCTTGTAATCCTTTTACCGTTATTTTAAATGCGTGCATTTCAGATGCAACTTTGTTTAACGAATACTTTTTTGTTGCTGTTATATCTATTCCTCCTGCACAACCTACTCCAATTTCATCATCATCTTCGGTATCTAAATTTAATAGTATTTCGCCATCTAAATATCCTCCTTGCAATCCTATTGCTCCTGTCATTCCTGTTTCTTCATCTATGGTAAATAAAGCTTCTATTGCTGGATGCGGTATATCTTTAGATTCTAACACACTCATTATGGATGCTACTCCTATTCCGTTATCTGCTCCTAATGTTGTTCCTTTTGCTTTTACCCAATCGCCATCTACAAACATTATTATTCCTTGTGTATCAAAATCAAACTCGGTATCGTTATTTTTTTGACAAACCATATCTAAATGCGATTGCATTACGATGGTTTTTCTATTTTCCATACCACTCGTTGCTGGTTTTTTTATGATTACATTCCCCACTGGATCTACTTGTGTTGGTAATCCTAATTTATTTCCGAAATCTACCATAAACTGACGTACTCTTTCTTCTTTTTTTGATGGTCTTGGTACCGCATTCAAATCTGCAAAATTATTCCATAATGCTTTTGGTTCTAAATTTCTAATTTCTTGACTCATGGTTGTGGTTTTATTGTAGATTTTTTAAATCTTTTAATTTTTGAATTATTTTGTTTTACATTTCAATTACAATTTCTTGTAACGGTTTTCTTACTTTTTCTAGTTTACTCATAAAATCATCTTCTGCTCTATATCCTACTGGCAATAGCAAGATTGATTTTAATTTTAAGTCTTTTAATTTTAAGATTTTATCAAATTTTTGTGGATTAAATCCTTCCATTGGGCAGGAATCTATTTTTTCAACGGCACACACTGTCATTAAATTCCCTAATGCTATATAGGCTTGATAGATTGCTTCTTGTTGTTTTTCTTCTATTGTTTTATTTATAAAACTGTCTTTTAGATTTTTTCTGAATTTCCCTATTATTTCTTCGGATGTTCCTCTTGTTTCTTTTTCTAAATCAAAGTAAGTATCTATTGTTTTACTATCTATTGTATCTTCTATACACAATACTAATAATTGTGAGCAGTCTGTAATTTGTTTTTGATAATAAGCATGCTCTAATAAGGCTTCCTTTACTTTTTTATCATTTATTACTAGCATTTTTATTGGTTGCAACCCAAAGGATGTTGCTGTTAAATTAAATGCTTTTTTTAATCGGTTTATTTTTTTATTAGATAGCTTTTTTGTTGCATCAAATTTTTTACATGCATAGCGCCATTTTAATGATTTTATTGTTTTCATTTATTTTTGTAATACCTACATGGCTATTAATACCTTGGCGGTTTGATTTTATTATTTTATCCTAATGACTGCATATTAACCAATTTATGGTAAACATTATTATTTGCAATCAATTCTTCATGTGTTCCTTGCTCTACTATTTTTCCTTTTTGCATCACTACTATTAAATCCGCATTTTGTATGGTTGACAGGCGATGCGCTATTACTATGGAGGTTCTGTTTTTCATCAATTTTTCTAATGCTTCTTGTACTGCTTTCTCCGATTCGGTATCTAAGGCAGATGTTGCCTCATCTAATATCATTATCGGCGGATTTTTTAATATGGCTCTTGCTATAGATATTCGTTGTTTTTGCCCTCCAGAAAGTTTGGTTCCTCCATCACCAATATTTGTTTGATAACCATTCGGTTGTTCTAAAATAAATTCATGTGCATTGGCTATTTTTGCTGCATTTATTATTTCTTCTTCCGTTACTTCTTTTCCAAAAGCGATGTTATTTGCTATGGTATCATGAAACAAGATTGCATC